>JGI24139J26690_1000048_pt1 | contig 13989 bp, 10 predicted proteins | sample BarGraIncu00221A_FD_26690 | JGI IMG/M metagenome (IMG submission 26690)
TGAGAAATTCAATATAATTGTAGGTAATGACCAGGAATTGAGTGGTGAATTTAAGTATAAAACCTCATTTGATTTTAAACCAACAATTAAAATGTTATTTTCTGCCAATAAACCTCCATTTGCCTACACAGATAATTATGCTTATTACCGTAGGTGGACATTGATCCAGTTTACTCACACGTTTACTGATGATGCCGACGAAGCATTAATAGACAAACTTACAACCGAGTCTGAAAAAAGTGGGTTGTTAAATCTCATGTTGTCTGGACTCAAGACGATTTGCAAAAATCGTAAGTATTCATATTCAGGTACTGTTGCAGAGGTGGAGCGGATCTACAAGCTTCAGTCTGATAATGTTGCAAGCTTCGTAACTGAATGCGTGCATGAGGTTGTCGCAGACGAAGAAGAAACCATTAAGGATGTTGTGTTTAGATTATACCTAGAATGGTGTAAATCCGAAAAGCTGATTCCGAATAATCTTAGTCAATTTTCTCGTAGAATGAACAAATTAGGCCGCGGAGCTAGTGAAACTACGTGGAACAGTTACGATGGCCGCAAAATAAAGCGTAGATACTACAGAGACACGGTGGTAACCTCGGAATCCATTAAACCTAAAGAAACCATACAATCGGAACTACCAAAGAAGCAATAAGTATCTTAAACTAGGGCAGTTTAAATATTGGCTAGCGTCGCTATTGAGTGTACTGGTTGGTTTACATATGTTGTTTATAATCTCTATATCCGACATAATATCCGACTAACATTTTAACTTTTTTCGCGTACATTGCTATTGAAAATGGTTTAAAATATCCGACATAATTTCCTATTGTTATAGAGCTGGTGAAAAACGCCTTCAAAAACAAACTTTTTTGCAGCAGCTTTACACAGTGAATCTCTTTTACCAGCGTAAAAGTATTCTAATCTGGAGTGGGTTGAAATGATCGTTCCTGGGTATGTGAGGCGTAGCGGGGGGGACAAAAAATACGTCACATACTAAAATATATTACATATAACTGTCTAAACTCACTGCAAAAAAGTCTGTTTTTAATGCTATTTTCTTCATAGAAACAAACAATAGAGAAATAAGTCGGATATTTTATAACACTTTCCCCCACAGAGTCCACGAAAACCCAAAAAAACAAGTCGGATATTATGTCGGTTATTTTCGAATAACTTGTGATTTTGTCCCACCAACTAAAATTTATATATAATTTGGAGGGCAATCACAAACAACATATTATTAGAAAGTACAATTAACTGGAAATATATTTTCAGAATAACAGACTAACTCTTTCTGTCCTGTGTTGATTGGTAGCCCAGTTTTATAAAAATCTCATTACAAGTATAGTACTTGCCATGTATCTCTTTGACTTGCAATATTATTTCCAGTTACAAATGGGCTCCTGCCAGCCCCCAGGATTGCCATTTTTATATCGAATAACCAGGGTGACGTGTTTATAATTATCTAATATGATTTATATAAAGGAGGGGGCAATTGTAAATTAATATTATAAGTTCTTGCAGTTTCAAGCATTAAATTCATACACAGGTTTTATGATATAATCTGTGCATTTCGGGGAATATTGACTCATATTTTTGGAATATTTCGAGTAAAAATGCCCTTTATACACAGGTATTAATTAAATCTGTGTAAGAAAGAAATATAAAAATGAAGAGTTTTTCCCGTATTATTTTTCAACAGTTGGAAATATCAATTTCCAAAGAGTTGTATATCAAAGCAGAAGGTGATTCAAATGAGCATTTGGTTAATTATTGTAATTGTGTTTATACTTTGTTTAATCATAATAACTCAACACTTGATATATAGAATGAAACAGCAAATCGTACTTTTAACCCAAACGCCTGAGCGATTATTTCCGATGTCTGAAAATCTCCATTTCCCGATGTCTGAAAATCTCCATTTCCCGATGGTTGGAGATATACCCCCAGAGTTTGAAAGTGTTGCTGACAATAAGGATGATTCTGAGCAGTATATATTTGATACCGAAAGTACCTTTGACATAAACGATGAACCTTGACACTACTAGCACAAGCTATATATACTATGTTTAAACCGTCTGTATGTATATATAGTATATATGACTTAAATTATTTGAGTTTAACGTGCAGGTTGCTTAAGCGTGTGCAGTGCACTGTACAGACGAAATCGATGCATAGTAAGTAACTGCTTTTTTATAATCAACAAATTCGCACTTAGTTAATACTTTGTAAAAGGAAAAACCATGAAAATAAATTTAATGGCGCAAAGAGGTAGAATCAACACTTGCAGGAAAGGTAAAAATGGAATCATTAATGATTAAAACAAAATCAGACTGTATTATAGATTTAACAATGTCATATGGTAAGTCCGAGGAAATCAGATTCCTTGACGCCATCGCTGAGAAAGAGAAATCGCTTGGCAGAAGACTTAACAGAGAAGAGATTTTAAAGGAGTATCGAGCTCTTGACGATGAGCTATTTCCAATGCTAATAACTCGCAGAGGGAAATAGTTGCAAAAAAAGAATTCATACGAATGTCGTGGCAGCGTATAATATGGACAAACTCTCACAACGTGAAACTGAGGGTTTACTTTTGTGAATAACCTCAGTAGTTTAAGTTAATGTTGGTTTCCACTATTTTCCAATATTAACTTAACCGTATAGTCACTTTACGTGACTAGGAGACGCTAGTCTCCATATAAAGGGAAAGCCTGAGTTTCACCTTATGAGAGAAAAGTCGGAATTTCATCAGTCATATTAATTAATTCTGTATTATATGTATATATGTATACATGCATTTAGATAGTGTTTAACTTCCGCTAATAAATGCATGTGTACAACCGTGGCGTCAGTTATTTTAACTCCATAATTGGCGCTACAAATCTTATTTTAAAAAATCGGAATGATATTTCCGAAAATAGTTTTACATTTACTACTTTTAGAAATATAGTTCCAATTTTTTAGAATAATTTACTGGAAATATTATTTCCAGATATAAAAATATAAAATATAAAATATACACAGTATAGGAGACTTATAATGATACTAAATCGTGACCACGCCTATGTTCTATCATATATTTCAAGAACTCATAAAATTACTTTAGACTGTATTCTTGAAGCGGAGGCTATACTAGCTACTGAATTGGTTTTCAATAGGAAGACAAATTACAATTTTTGTAGCAGGGGTATTAACCCAGAATGGCTTTCGATTGCCGTACTTAGAGTAATTTGCGAACGCCATAAGCAGAAAATCAGTTTTGATAAATTCATTTCTACTAATCTTCTTGATAGTTTCCAGATCGAAAAATTGTATAAATCTATGTCAGCAAAATACGGAGATGGGCAATCACCAACAGACACAACCCCGTCGCCAACATGTACAATGATTTTAGGTAGTGACTATGCCACCAAACCTAAATTCAGAGATTATGTAACAACTTGAAGTTCTGAAAGAATCTCCATCGGACGCTCCAGCTTCAACCGCAAGGCCCCTGAGATGCCCGAGGTTCAATTTAAATAATAACTTAATGCAAATATATATATTCTGTAAAACAAATTGATCCTGGGAGCCAATTTCTCAACATACCATACACAGCCGACGGTTCGAAATAAATTTCGATAGCTTTAATAAATATAGTAAAAGAGATGAAATTATGACTGGAAACACAATTTTTTGTAAAAAATCAATTCAGATTCGCCACGCTTTGGATCAATGTTTTACATTACATGAAGCATATGATTTGCTAGAGAGCTATGGCGTCTCACCGCTCGAGACAGATGCGATCATACGTGCTTGGGAGCGAAGACAGAACTCAAAATTAAAAGGAGTAAGACATAATGGACATCATACAAAACATAGAGAAGAAATTGGAAACGATATTAGCCAATAAGGCACCTAAAATCGACGGGCCCGTGTATCTATGCGATGAAGTAATACTCGCAATAAGTCCAGAAATTGGTCATTCACTAGTTGTTGAGATAGACACAAGGGTTGCTAAGAAATTAGCTATCGTGTGCGGCTGTGCTGTTGGTAATAATCTGCAGATTGTTGTAACTGGACTTAATTCAGCGTCAGGCAATATTCCTGTAATTATGAATACGATTGAGTTGAATACTGAAACGCCAACTGGCGGATATGTGACAACTGAGTTATTCCCATTTACACAGATAGCCGCTACGAATTTAGACAAGGGCAACGCCGGTGTCCTTACAGTTTCATACGTATTATCAAGGTGATTTTTATGACAGATTCAGAATTAATTTCGAAAGATACAGAAGATTCAAAAGATATAGAAGATTCAAAAGATGATTCAAAAGATATAGAAGTTTCAAACAAACACAAAGTCCTTCACTGCCTTAGGTGCGGGTCTGTATGGGTCCGCCGCTTCGACCGTTTGCCAGGGAACTGTGCTGTCTGTCACAGTAATAGGTGGAACCAACCATATAGATATAAGCACACAGTCAAAGCAAGACAGAGGACTTGACCAACTATGTGCAATAGACACCACCTGAGCATATTCTCTATTATTTATCGATTGATAGAGAGTATGTTTTTTTTATAGTCATGAATTGAATTGTTAGCAGTACTAAAAGTCTTACATATGACCTGTGGGAGGGTTGTATAAGTCATGTGTAGGGTGATATTAAGTCCATTCCTGGAATTAATTCCAAGCGGCGGGCACGTGTATTATTATTATCCAAATTGTACTATATAATTTGCCTAATCTATTTTGTTACACCTTGCTTACTTGCGATATACTGACAAATCGGTCGATAAAAAATTAAAAAATCAATACTTTCATACTTGTACACTTGTATAATTGGCTGCTATAATCAATCCTAAGGCCTCTAATAGGCCCAAGGTTAAGTTTGTTTTACAATCTGATACGAATGTACATCATCTGTTTTCTACTTTTACCTGAGTAACACTGAAGAAAACGCAGTTATATGTGCTTGGGCAAGAAGACAAAGTTTAAAAAGGAGATGGTTACAGCATGCACACGATGCAAAACATTGAACAGTACCTAAAAGCAATACTTACAGAACGTACGACTGTGGTTGATGATCCCGTTTATCTGTGGGATTGTGTTTCATTTCCGAGCTCCGGTATTGGACGTACAGCATCTGCTACTATTGACACGCGTTTTGTTAAAAAATTATCTATTGTATGTGACAATTTGCATAGTACACATTTGTATATCGATATAGGTGGGGCTAATACCGCAGATGGCACAATACCTGTAATTCTAAATACAATCGAGCTAGACGCAGTCAATCTCTCTAATGGGTATATTACAACGGAGCTATATCCTTTTACAATTATCAGAGTTATAAACTTAGATAATGAAAATACAGGCATTGTAACAGTTACATACGTTATAACGAGGTGATATTATGGAAGCAATTAACTCTAAAAAAGAACAGAAAAAGATCATCATACTTCATTGTATGAGATGCGGGTCAGAGTGGGTTCAGCGGTTTGAGCGTATCCCACAGAACTGCAGTGTCTGCAACAGCCAGTATTGGAATCAGCCGTACCTCTATAAACATACGGTACGTGCTCGGCAAAGAACTTAAAAAGGAAGAAGAGTATTGAAATATTAAACATAAATAAAAAGCGCAGTTTTTAGAATATTGGTTACCGCTAAGCATACCAATATTCCAGCCTGTTACGTGCTAGTGTACAATTACTTAATGCTATTAATATCTATCGCGTGACATGCTTTTCTGAAAATATTGCGCCTTATGGGGCGTTTAAAATGCACACTAAGCAAACCGATTTTAAAGAACTTGTAAAGTCCAGTATAGACATTGTTGACTATATTGGAAAGGACGTTTCTCTGCATAAGAAAAACTTTGACGACTACAGAGGCACTGTAGGTACACGAGGAAAAACTGGCGCGAGTCTAATCGTAACTCCATCTACGCAGTTGTGGAACGACACAAAAAACGGTAAAGGTGGTGACATCTTTTCGTGGATAGCTTATCACGAAGGACTCGACGATCATAGTGATTTCCCGGGAATTCTCCGAATTGCAGCAGGATTCGCAGGCCTTGAGATGGAAGGTCTCACTGATGACGACCGAGCCTTTATTGAAGAAGGAAAAGCTGTTACAGCTACCCTGAACGAAGTTACTGAAATTTATCATCAGAACCTTCTCCGGAACCCTGATGCGATTCAGCAGGTTAAAGAAGATTGGAACTTCGGATTAGATGTAATTAAAGCCTTTAAAATGGGATACGCGACAGGCGAAGATCTGAAACATATTGAAAATAAGAAGCTTGTGAAGGCCGGGCTCAAATATAAAAATAGCAATAAAGAGCTTTTTGTTGACAGAATAATGTTCCCGTATCTGATCCGAGATAATACGGTTTATTTCATCGGCAAAAAGACTCAGTTAACACCTACGGAGAACGATGGCAGGATTGCTGGAAAATATAAAAAGCTCCTAACCCACGATAACAACCCAGATGTCAGTCAGCATGTTAATAATAAATTCCTGTTCGGTGAAGACACTATCAGGAAGTCTGATTATATCCTCATTGCAGAAGGCGTAAGTGATGCCGTATCAGCGGTCAGCAGAGGTTACCCCACGGTGAGCGCCGTTGCAACTCATATTAAAAGCTCAGAGATTGACAGAGTAAGTAAAATCATAGGGACAAGACCTGTAAAGATTTGTCTTGATATCGATACCGGAGGTATAAAGGGAGCACGTGAGATGACTGAAAAGCTCACTCTCAAGGGAAATGACGTTTCCATAATTACCCTTACCGACTCCGAAGGCAAGTCAGATTTTGATTTAAATGACTACTTCCGAACACACACCACCGAAGATTTCGATATAATTCTAGAAAACGCGGTCGGGTACTGGAATTACATTCTAAACGCTAAAGAATGCAAGAGCCTTCCGATTCTAACCAGACTCAACAAGCTCAATAACTTCATCTCTGCTGACCTGCGCCATATGCCAGAAGACTTATGGAGGCCGTTTATCGAGTCTGATGTATTACTTGCATTCGGCCTTAGTAAGAGGGAAGCTAGATCCACTCTAGATGTTTGTGAAAAGAACAAGTGTGGAGATAAAGCGGAAGATAAAGGCACAGAAACAACCAACGCAGAGAGATTAAAGGTTTATTCAACCCACGTCATAAACAGAGCAAATGGAATACTAGACACAGGCGATCCTTTCGAATTTATTATGGACGTTTGGAACACGTTACATGTGGGTGATCGAAATATAGGTGAGAATTTACTATGTTCAGTTGGAGGAACCCAGATAACGAACACTAAACTGGGCCTACATCAGAAGCCATCAGGTGCTACAGGAACGGGTAAGAGCGATGCGATTAAACATATGCTAAAGTTATTACCGGCCTTCAAATATATCGAAGGGTCCATATCATCAAAGGTTATGTTCTATGATAATACCATAGTACCTGGCACTATAGTATATACTGATGATGCAAAAATCGAAGGAGACATTGTAACAACACTTCGAGCTGCAACAAGCGATTATCAAGAGGACACCATCCATCGAACTCTAGATGGTGATCGGAAGGTCTCAACGTTTATCATCCCCAAGAGGGTTACGTTTTGGATGAGCATGGTGAATTCGATTCCGGATGAGCAGCTACAAAACAGGTTCTTCTTTGGCGATACAGATGAGAGTAGCGCTCAAGACGAGAATGTTAACAAACACCAAATTAAGCGCATCACAGAGCCATATTCTATAGAACAAGATATTGATGTACTAACTTGCCGTTGTATATTTGATATCATTTGCAGCACAGAATATGCTGTTTATTCACCACTTGCTGCTGCGATTTCCTGGAACGATAAGGAACATAGAAGGAACTTCGATAAGTTTTTAGACTTACTACAATCAGTTACATTGTTTAAATTCAAACAGAGAGACTTAGCATTTGGCGGTATCGTCTCTAGCCTAGATGATTATGATCGGGCTCTACGCATCTTCAATGGCACATCTGCCAGTAATTCAACTAACCTAAACGGTAAAGAACTGTTAATCATGAAAGTAATTCAAGAAAGCCCAGGAAGGACGATATTGTTCACTGAAATCCAAGATAAAACGGGTTTTAAAGAAACGAGTTTGAGGAACGTAATTGATGGTCGTAATGGCGGAGAAGGTCTATTGGGCAAAGTAAAAGGCCTGTATAAACTAGATAAAAGTGAATCTGTGTCATGTGATAATGGCAGTACGAGAAGCACAACAAAAGGAAATGTTTACAAATATACAGGTACCATGTTTGAACACGGGTCGAAGCTGTTTCAATCTGTTGCTACAATAGATCGGGAAAAAGCAACTACACTCGCATGTGAATTCATTGCGTCCGATACTGAAAATGGGCCCAATCCTCGCAATCCTCGCAATGGGCTCGCAACAAATGCGAGGATTAAAAACGATAACAGTAAAGATAATAATAATAATAATAAATATACTATCCTCGCAGATGTAGCGGGAGAGATAGATAGTATTTATTCCCCAGTTGAAAATCTAGAAAATAACGAAATAAAAAAAGAAAAAAATACTTTACCTTGGTTTTGGATAATTGCGAGGATTGGTGTGTTTTATGTCAGTCGATAGCGAATACAAGTGCGAGGATATATGCGGGGGATGTGAGGAATGTAGCGTCCGAATGTGTTAATGATGCGAGGATAGATGCGAGGATTGCAAATGATATATTTACCAACATGGGCAGTTTAGATGATGCTATTAAATCCCGTCTTGATAAATATAATAAACAAATACTACCAAAATCAACTGATTAGTAACGTCTATTACACACGGCGAGTAACCAGGGTGGTCTATTTATAAATATCTAATTATAAAAAGTATAAGGGGGGCATAGTATACATGTATAAAATGTATATACTAAATGATATATACATAACCATACATAACCAAACATAACCATACATAACCATACATAACCATATATACCACACATAACCATACATAACCATACATAACAATACATAATCATGCATAACAATACATAATCATGCATAACAATACATAATCATGCATAACAATACATAATCATACATAACAATACATAATCATGCATAACAATACATAATCATGCATAACAATACATAATCATACATAACAATACATAATCATACATAACAATACATAACAATACATAATCATGCATAATCATGCATAACCATACATAATCATATCATATCGTATACTTGATTGTATATGATTATGTATTTCCAGCAACTGCTAATATATGACCGTATAGCTCCGTTTTAAGATAAAATGGAGCCATTTTTTGATTAGTTTGAGTCTAACCAACAAATTTAAATCAAATAAAACCTGTGCATAATCTAGGTAAACCGGATAAAACCCGTGTATTTTCAATCCCTAATACTACATAAAAACTATATGAAACTATATGAAACTAAATGAAACTATATGAAACTATATGAAACTATATGAAACTATATGAAACTACACAAACCGTTTTACTTTATTGTATACAACAAATCAAATAAAACCTGTGCATGACAATCCGATATTACTACATGCTATACAACAAATCAAATAAAACCTGTGCATTTCGATGACTAACACTACCCAATATTGCCCAATATTACACAAAACTATACAAACTACACCGCTACTAGGTGTAAAATAATCAGTATGCTGCGAACCTGCTACTCAAGTGCAAAGTATACGAATCAGTATCAGACTCAAGTGCGGAATATACGAATCAGTATCAGACTCAAGTGCGTAGTGTAAGAATCAGTATCATACTCAAGTGAGTGAAATTTTCCTAAACACTTTTTTCAGTTAGAATAACCTTCCCCTTTTTTTTTTGTTTTTTTCGGTCCGCGAATGAATAACACAATATTATTTGAGGTAGGTCTATGTAATAGAAAATGTTTTTTAGAGAAAAACCTGAGTAACCTGAGTAAACTAGTAACGGATAACCGTTTTTATTATTATAAGACCTGAGTTATGCTTGTGTTTGCCTGAGTTAGCCTGAGTCCGTTACCGTTTTTATTATTTATACCTTAATTGTGTATTTTATTCTTCTACGGACTTAGAAAAAGCAGATATTTGAGATATTGTTTAAAATAAAAGGAGTGTTACAAAAATGGCCAACCCCGATAAATCCCTCAGCCCGCTACTACCGGAACTGTAACCGGTACATTCATTGACAACGCGACCGGTGCACCCATCGTAGGTGCAGAAGTCACGGTAATTGATGCAAACGGAAACACTGTGATGCGGAAAGGTAACCCTGTCAACTACTCATCCGCACTCGGAATCAAAATAAAGAGACCCAGAATCAAAGAAAACGAGAAAAAGACGGGGGTAGTAATTTCTGCACGTGCATTGGAGGGCCCCTCGAGCACACAGCGGCTATCATATTTCAAGTGCCTGTATTGTTAAAATAGAGATGGAAAAAGCTGGTGCGGTCTTTCTAAAAGATGTACCTTGCGTAGCTAAAGTTACTATTGCGGATTGCTGGAAAAAGTAATCTTATTATTTTTATCGGGTAATTACCGAAAGCCCACCGAGCAGGAAGCCCAGGAATTCGGGATAAAGCTAGTCGAAGCTGCAAAACACAGATAAATATTATAGAAACCTTTAAGTACAACGTTGTATACAATAGTATAGTATGCGGGTACAATACAATAAACGAAATGATACACTTCTTTTGCAGATTCCAAAGGCAATAGCTACGGCAAAAAGAATAAAAAAGGGAACGGATGTTGATTTCATGATTAATGAAAAAGGACAGATCATATTAGTTCAAAAATAGAAACAGATGTTAAATAGTTTAAGATCAATTCAATAAGAACAGATAAGATTGCGAGGCTCAGTTACCAAGACAGAGCCTCTACAGGAAGGTAATTGACTTGCTTAGATTACACTATGTACTGAACGAATATATAAGTTTTGATTGGATGATGGCCTCCTCCTTGCAGGAGGCTATCTGATGTCATTGTGCTTTGATATCACTGGACACACCGGATATCTCCCTCTCGGAAATCCCGTACTTGCAGAGTACGAAAGTCGGAAACCCGCTTTTTTTAGATCCATCGCGAAGGCTAGAGGCTACGAACTCGGAAAAGCTCTCTTACTCAAGAAGGCTAATTGGGCAGGCGTTCGACAGCTTGATAGTTCAGAGTGTGCTTATTACCTGATGCTGAGGGCGCCGGAAGAATTAGAGCTCAAGGACGAGATTAAAAATCCATATGGATTGGTTATAAGGGCAATGGAACGTGTGCCTGACTTCTTTGGCGGGGATGTCACAATAGACAATATGAAAGGATTCAAGGGTATGAAATATCTCAAATACAAGCCAAAGCACTAAACTTTCTTTTTTGTTTTACGTGCCTCTGGATAGATCCCCCTTCCAGATTCCAAATGGCAATGGCAAGGCGCGTTAATATATCGCCAATGTCGACAGATCGCCCGATGCTCTGCTAGTGCAGAGATGGACACAATATTTTCTCTGGGAAACTGAAAATCATTGAAATCTGCTCAAAAACCGTCAACTCTATTAAGTTTTTATTAACATAGTTATATATCATATTACTTCCATACTAAGTCGTACGGCTTTTTTAAAAGGAATAAGTCAAGGCTTATATTTTTAGAATTCATGATTTTTTTGATTTTTTTGTCTACAGACTTTTTCTCACCCCCATCTCTGCACTAGCAGAGCATCGGGCGATCTGTCGACATTGGCGATATATTAACGGACTCTGTTGTGATAGAGGGGAATAAAATGACTAAATGGAACTGTCTCTATTCTTGTCAATGTGGTACTCTTTACTATATTATTTATTAACAGTGATAAAAAATAAGAGAAAAATTGCGTAGTATTTCATTAAACCTTCTGCACACAATATACAACCTATAATTGCCCAGTTTGGGTTGATCATCTTAGGCTCTAGAAAAAATGACATTTACACTTATCGATAGCGGATGACCCGTTTTACCATTTCGGTCATAATCGATAGCAGGCTCCCCAATTGACCACTTTACTGATTTTCAGTTGGCATTTGTTTTGATACCCTGGTACTACCCTAACTTAAGACATTTGTAATCGATCCTACGAGCTGATCGCTTGATTGTGTAACATTGTTACACTGGAAATAATCAAAACCATCACTATATTGATACTCTTATAAACTTAGGTTATATAACCAAGTTTATAATTGTTAAATATCTGTTAAATATCCTTATAACTACTAGTCCTGGTGTTAGTGTATAGCTTTTATATTTACAAAGTTATTAACTAGGTTATACACAATATACACAATATAATATCAATTTATAATAATAATATAGATTTGATTTTGATTATATTGCGTATGTTGTATACGTTTGTGTTATGATAACCTAATTTTCCCGTTATTTTGTGACAGTTTCGAACTACAAAGTACATGAGATGCGAGCGCAAGGCTCATAGTATCATCTGTGATGAATATATTTATACAACATTGTACCAATTCGATTTAATCCAGTGTATCCCACCACAAAAAACAGTCCAACAATACCTAAAATAACAATTCCAATATGTTTGACAAGTCCCATCTTTGACATCTCCTTTTCGCTGTTTAAAGATTATTATTCAGATTTTGAAATTCATATGGAAAAAAAGAAAAAAAGAAAGAAAAGCATCTATATACAGTATAATTCAACTTGTACAAGTTCACTATACGTTCCAGTCCTATGTGGGACAGTAGCTCTTTATTGTACAAGGTTATAATTGTTATTCAAAAGCTATCACTTGCACACAGGATCAGACCTTTGTAACCGCGCTGTATCATCTTCGATAGTACACGCGCTTTTTTACGTAGAGTTTAACCTTTCATAGTATATAGCTTCTATATAATAATCGAACCTATATATAGGCGTGCCCTCTTGAGTTAAGCTTATATAGGACTTTCCGCCGGCTGGAAATATATTTCCAGAAAGCTCGGCTGCTATTAATTTTAAAAAAAAGGCTAAGATTTTATATCGCGATAAATATAATAATGCGATAACCGCAAAGGAAATCAAAGGTTTGGTTGCGTATAAAGGTGATCCGTATACGTGTGCCACAATACAGAAAGACTGCAACGTCTCATGTACTGATTGCACTGGGCGAAAACCAATCAATCCACATAAAAAACCTGGTAACGGGTCTAGGATTATAAAACCTGTAATCGTGTATAACGAAGTCGGCGCTGTACTTACAGAAAGATACCGCCTATTTACCATGGAAGATAATGGGGATGTGTACATTTATAATAATGGTGTTTATACAACTCCCCATAGTAAGTCAACGCTGGAACGCGCTATAAGAGAAATTTATATCGAACTTTATTTGAAGAAATATGATGATGTGATTGGTGGAGAACCTGATGACATTGTGGCGATGCCTAGTACTGATTATGTAAGTAATGTGTTTGCTTATCTCAGAGCGTTTGCACACCTTACTAGAGAAGCGATTGATGCTAGTAATAGTCTCTACCTCAATTTTAAAAACGGTCTTTTTGATTTGAATAAATGGAAGCTCATAGAACATACGCCAGATATAATCAGTATTTGTCAGTTTAATATGAGTTATGATGAAACCGCCACATGTCCTAATATAACTAATTTCTTTAAAACGTGTGAGTTAACCGGCGAAGATCAGCGGGATTTGCTGGTTATTCACTTACGGTAGATATAGCATTACAAAAAGCCATGATGCTCCTAGGTTCAGGTTCAAACGGTAAATCTGTGTTTATTAGTTTATTAAAACAAGCATTTGGTAAACAAGCTACTAGTAATGAAAGTTTGCATAGTCTTGAAACGGATAAATATCGAGCTGCAAATTTATATGGGAAACGTCTAAACGCTTTCCCAGACCTAAAAGATGAACCGCTGCAAACTAATGAGAAATTCAATATAATTGTAGGTAATGACCAGGAATTGAGTGGTGAATTTAAGTATAAAACCTCATTTGATTT
>JGI24139J26690_1000050_pt1 | contig 13820 bp, 10 predicted proteins | sample BarGraIncu00221A_FD_26690 | JGI IMG/M metagenome (IMG submission 26690)
TTAAAAGTATACTTTTTATGTAATAGATATCTTTAAAGAAGATAAATATTCCGATATTTATGACCCAAATGTACAATCCGGAAGAGTTTTGAGACAGCCTGCTAAGTCAATTATCTTTGAATCAATTATTGCGCCAATAAATGATACAATAAAAATTATTGATTGTAATGATAAATTTAATTGATTTACATTATTCCCAGCCATATGCTCCACCAGTATTGAAATAGGTGTAAAAAAGAGTTAGGGAACTCTTACCTGAGTTCCCTTGTGTTATATCGTTTTCTGTCCAGGAGTTCCTGGCGCTTGCCTCTGTTCCAGCCTTCCACGGACTGTAGGTATCCTGTGATCCTTGAGAGGTGCTGCACGTTTTCAGATCCGCATTTCGGGCACTTGTCCAGTAAGCCTGCGGATACATACCCCTCGTCTGTGCACACAGTCATATCTCTGGTGAAGGCAAAGTAACCGGTCTGGGTGTTCTTTGCTATGTGCATGGCAAGTTCCTGCAGGCCATCNGGATCCGGCTTTCCTTCTCCAAGCCAGATATGCATGATATTTCCACCATCCACGATCGGGAAGAAAGTATGTTCATACTTTATCCTTTCAGGCAGAGACACATCTGCACCCGGTGGGATATGGGTCCCATTGGTATAGTAGATGGGCAGGTCGTGAGTCTCATTTAACTCTCTCTTTGCGGTTTTCAGGTCCCCTTTAATTGTGAGTTCGGCTTTGTCGGCATATTCCCTGCGCAGGAGGTCTGAAACTGCAAAGCGTTGGGCTGTAGTTTCCGCAGGTGTTCTTGCAAGGGCAATTTCCATACCATTTTCTTTCGAGAGCTTCTGAGCATGCATTTTCATTTCAAACATAGCCCTGATGGCAAGTTTATATGCAGCAGGAGACTCGTGGATCTGGTAGCCGGTATGGTACTGGACCATCTCGTTAATCCCTACTATTCCAATCGTATATACAAGACTGTCGAAATCCACAGCCATAGCCCCTTTTTCCCCCGTATTCGGATCCTTGGGGCACTGGGCTGCAAAGGGAATCCTGTTTTTCTTGATCAGGCTGTTCATCCATTTTCGCTTGATCTTGAAAACTTCCACACCTCTGTTCATCAGGGTTTTGAGTTCATTGAAAAGCTTTTCATCATTATCTTCGGCTCGGTATGCTGCCCTGGGGCAATTTAAAGACAGAACCATCCATGACCCCATTGAAAAGTGTTTTCCATTTATGAAATGGATCTTGTCATCGAATTCGTGATCATCTGTCGGGTTTGCAGAGAACTGGTAAGCGCAACATTGATAACATGATATTCCTTCTCCTGAGCCCCTATACTCGGGAAGCTGGTTATCAAAGTAAGGAGTTCCGAATTTTGCAGCCAGCTCGAAAGTCAGCCTGTAAAGCTCTTTATATGTCGGGAGTTCAGCGTGATCCTTGTTGAAATTCTCGTCCTCTTCCATAAAGTCAGGCTCAAGGGAAATTTCGGGCTTCGGGAAGCTGAAAGGTTTTCCCCAGGCATCTCCTTCAAGCATAACATCCATCAGAGCTTTGAATCCAAGGCGGACTTCTTTTTCGAATTCCCCATAGACTCTTAGGGGGGCCTGTTTGCCGTCCCAGACCTTACCCATAGCAACAATCGGGACATTCTTCCAGAGCTTCGGAACACCAGGGGAGAGCTGCACTGATGAAAAGACAGTCTGCCCACCTCTTGCGCACATCATCTGCATCATTTCATAGACGAACATCTGCATAAGCTGTCTGACTTCGGTCTCTGACTTGCCTTCCAGATAGGGGGCGATAAAGGTTAAAAAATTGTAAAAACCCTGTCCACCTGCGAAATTTGTCTGAGCCGATCCCATGGCCTTTACNGCATGAAGNAAAGCTACTTCTGCATTCTTTGCNGGCTTTGCCACGCTGGATTGGGTCCCGACGCCGTCAGGCATGAGCCCGTAATAAAAAAAGTANCGGAGATCCCAGTCCATGCAGAAAGGCCNTGTGCCCATGTATTCAAGGTCGTGGATATGGAAGTCCCCATTCAGGTGCAGGTCCGCAAGCTCTTTTGGCATCAGAAGGAGATTTTGCTCTTTGGACATTTTGTCGGCTTTTCTTTTATGTGAGGTTTCGGCATTATTCAGCTGGTTTGCGTTGTCATTTGCCTCAAAGCCATATCCTGTATCGATNTCGTAGGCATCGTAGACAGAAGCCCCGACTCTTGTCATTATATTTCTCCATTCCACATGCCCTCTGTCAAGAAGAATATTGTTTACTATCTCTCGGATAAGAGGACCTGAGAGAAACTGAATATTCATCTTTTTGATAATTCTTTCCGCTTCTTTTGCGATATCAACGGCTTCTTCTTTCGTGATTGCAGGTTTGTTGTAGAAGATCTCGCTTAATTTTGTTTCTTTAAGGAGCTGGTTTACGATACTGTTCCTGTCCCAGTTAACCATGAAACCGTCTGTAGTCCTTACTTTAGGCAGAGGAGAGACGGAACGCCCATCTAGTGTCTTTTGCACTGGCTGGTTGTCAGATAAATGGCCATCTTTGGGGAGGGAAGAGATGGAGAGCCCGTCAAGTACCTTTCGTACTGGCTGGTTATCAGATAAATTATCATCGGGTAAGAGAATCTCGCCTGTCATTTTCTCATCTTCAGTAGCTATTTTAAGAATGAAATATGCAAAATAATTTAATTCATTTCAAAGCTTCGGACGACTTGTGTCACAAAATCCCCAGAATTTGTTCCGAGTTCACTTCTTCCCCGCGGAAGAGATCCTCGTGGGTCAGGAAGGTGTCATTGATCTGCAAAACCGGCGCTGTCACCGTAAAGACCCCATTGAAACGCAGTTCTGTAAGAGCTTCCGGAGTAGCCATTTCTGCTACTTCGAAGAGCACTGAATTTGCTTCCAGGAATTGTTTTAATTTGTTGCATTTCGGGCAGCGTTCCGTTGTGTAGACGATTATTTTTGCCATGCTTTACAACCTTCTGATTTCTCACTACTATTTCGTGTACATACTAGTTTTATTTCCATTGTGTGGGGAGTGAGCGCGTCGGTGCAGAGCGCTCCACAGCAAGAAAACAAAACTCCACATGGGTTACTATTCCTCAGCTAACCCTATAATTTATATAAAGTATATTTTTCAAATATTTTCAAGCATCAATCAGCAATATCGGAACGGGGTACAGCTTAAAAAAGTGTCCCCTTAGATATCGTTTTTCACTCAAATGAGTGAAGATTCCCTTTCTTTTCAGGTAAATACTCTAAATGCCCTAACAGTTAATAATGGTTTTTCAACTCAGATCTGGATACAATAACCCTCTTGATTTGTATTCAAAGATCTTCTTTTGTTATCAGATCTGGTAACAGACCGAGGAGCTTCCGTTTTCGAAAAACTGCCTGACGTGAAAGGACCTTTTCAAGTACATAAGGCTTTATCTAATGTGGAAGCCACTTTACTGAATACAGGTATGAATACCATATATAAGGCATTATTCCTTGAAAACTTTATAACATATTAATAAGGGATAGCTTCCAATTCGAGCATACTGCTGGAAAATCTTTTATCCGTCTTTTCAGTTAAGGGAACTAGCACTGAGTGTTTATTCTATGTCCATTTTATAACTTTTATTTCATTGAGAAGATCTTTAAACTCTCAGAAAAGGATGAAGATAACAAAAAAGCGTTATATCATTGGGCATTCATACATCTGTCAAGCGCAAAAAGAGGTGGCATTCCATAGAGAAATTACTGTCTTCAGGCTGCAAACCCCTTGACGAACTTTTAGGGGGTGGGTTCGAGATTGGGATTGTGACTCAAATCTTCGGAGCTGCAGGAACCGGAAAAACAAATATTTGCATCCAGCTTGCAGTGGAGTGTGTAAAGCAGGGGCAGAAAGTAATTTTCATAGATACCGAAGGACTTTCTCCTGTTCGTTTCAAACAAATCGCAGGGGAAAACGCAAAGGAAATAGCAAGGAATATAATCATCTACGAACCCCTGAGTTTTGAAGAGCAGTATGCGGCCGTTAGAGAGGTGGAGAGAATAGCCGGCGAGAACATCGGTCTAGTGATTCTAGACTCTGCAACCTCATACTACAGGTTTGAGCTCGAAGATGAAGAAACAGGCATTAAAAATCGCAGAGAGCTTGCCAGTCAGATAGGGTTTCTGCATGCTCTGGCCCGCAAACACGGCTTAGCTGCAGTGATAACCAACCAGGTATACTCCGATATTATCTCAGGAGGGGTGCGCCCATTGGGGGGCAGTTCCCTGGAGCATATATCTAAGGCGATTATCCAGCTGGAAAAAGCAGGGGAAGGAACCAGGCGCGCCATTCTGTACAAACACCGTTCCCGTCCGGAAGGCTTAAGTGCGGAGTTTAGAATTACGGCCGAGGGAATTCGTTAACTGATAAAGAAAAATTGAGATAAATTTCGTGGAAAATATTTCAGAATAGAAAAAAATGTAAAATTCCCGGATTTTTCAGGGATTTTCCAGCATCAAAATTACCTTCAATAAAAATTCTTTCTTCTCTGGGAGTTTTTCTCCTTCCCGCTTCAACGTTCCCGGGTGCCAGCTATGAATTCTTCTGTCCTTCTGTAGGCTTCGTCATCCGGGTACTGGATCGCCGGGTGTTTCATAAAGTAGGATGCCGGAGAATAAAGTACGCCTCCTATCCCACGGTCAAGAGCCAGCTTACAGCAGCGAATAGCATCAATTACCACACCTGCGGAGTTAGGGGAATCNTCTACAGAGAGCCGGAGTTCAAGGTTCATGGGCACGTCNCCAAAGAGCCTGCCTTCCATTCTCAGGAAACACACCTTATTGTCTTTTTGCCAGGCTACGTAGTCGCTAGGTCCNATGTGGATGTTTTCGTCCTCAAGCTTATGGGAGAGCACGGATTGGACAGCTTCGGTTTTTGATTCCCTTTTGGAAGCAAGTCTGCTCCTGTCGAGCATATTAAGAAAATCAGTGTTTCCCCCGGTATTCAGCTGATATGTCCTGTAGAGTCTTACGCCGCGTTTTTCGAAAAGGTCTGCAAGGATCCTGTGGGTAATGGTAGCCCCAAGCTGGGCTTTAATATCATCGCCAACGATAGGGATGTTTTTTTCTTCAAACCTTTTTGCCCATTCAGGATCGCTTGCAATAAAAACAGGCATATTATTGATTAAAGCCACACCGGCTTCAAGAGCGCACTCGGCATAGAAACGAACTGCGTCCTCAGAACCTACAGGCAGGTAATTGAGAAGCATCTCTGCGCCTGAATTCTTCAGTTCATTTACTATGTCTGCTTTTGTAGCTTCCGGTTCCCTGCTGACAACGAAAGTATATTTTTCCTCATAGGTCTTCATGTGCTCAGAGACACCATCAAGGACCCTGCCCATTTTAACCTTCACGCCTGTAGCCGGAACGTCAGGGCAAAAAATCGCTGTGCAGTTCGGGGGAGCAAAGATGGCCTCAGCCACGTCTCGTCCTACTTTCCTGGCGTCAATGTCAAAGGCAGCAACAACTTTGATGTCTTTGGGTTTATACCCGCCAAGATCCCAGTGCATCAGCCCGATAGCTTCTTTATTTTCGGCTTTATAATATTCAATGCCCTGTATCAAAGAGCTTGCACAGTTCCCGATTCCTGCAATTGCTATTTTTATCTTTGTCATAAGAGCTTACTCTCCGATGAATGCCCTAATTTCATAAACCGCATTAATAGAATGACATATCTTTTACAGTGTTAAAATTTACAGACTCGGATTTACGGATTCAAGGTTCCTGAAATTTATGCGTTTATATTCATGAAATTACGAGTCTTCCTGTATCTCAGCTATGGGTTTTAAATCTTCTCTTATTTTGTGTTACTACCCTATAAATCTATTATATCTAAGTTTGCCTTTCTGGGAAAAAAAGATTATAATTACTTATGTATCTAAAGCTCACTTCTAATTGCCTGAATAAAATTCTTGCCTTCAGATAAGGTCGCTGAATACTTCATTTTTCACTTTCTCTTCATTATTGATCTATTTAAAGATAATGAGGGCTCCAACAGAATTTCATATTAAGTTACTCAGGTTGCCCGAATAATTAAAGGAAGAGGATCAACGGATCCTCTCAGGGCGTTGAGTTGAATAAGTTTTTATTAGATGGGAAGCTTGAAGAGGGAGTCGGAGGATTTTTCGGCAGAACCTGATACTTACATCGGAAAGTGATTTAATGAGGACAATTGACTGGAAGGAAGAGTCGAACTCCGTGGTGCTGGTAGATCAGACCCTGCTCCCGAAAGAGTACAGGATAATTGAATGCAAAACTTTAAGTTCCCTCTGTGAAGCTATAAAGTCTCTCAGGATAAGGGGTGCGCCTGCTCTCGGCGCTGCAGGAGGTTTCGGGATTGCCCTTGCAGCTTTCCTGAGTGAGGCCAAAGATCTAGAAGCAATGGTAAAAGACCTCGAAGTAGCAGGAAAGGCTCTTAAGTCGACCCGTCCTACGGCAGTAAATCTCGGTTGGGGTGTGGAAAGGGTCTTAAAAGCAATTTCGGATGCCTTTGATATCCAAGACGTCCGGAATATTGCCCTTCAGGAAGCCAGGGATATTGCGGAAGAAGATGTGGTCACTAACAAGCTAATAGGCGAATATGGAGCCAAATTCCTGAAGGACGGAGATACAGTACTCACACACTGTAACGCAGGCAGGCTCGCCTGTGTGGACTGGGGCACAGCCCTTGGAGTTGTGCGTTCGGCTATTGCTGAAGGCAAAGAGATCAAGGTTATCGCCTGTGAGACCAGGCCCCTGAACCAGGGAAGCAGGATCACTACCTGGGAACTGATGCAGGACAAGATTCCAGTAACCCTGATTGCAGATTCGATGGCCGGGTGGGCAATGCATCAGGGACTTGTAGACAGCGTGCTCGTAGGAGCTGACAGGATCACACAGGATGTTATTTTTAATAAGATAGGGACCTATACGCATTCCATCCTTGCAAAAGAGCATGAAATCCCCTTCTATGTAGCAGCCCCAGTCTCTAGTTTCGATTTCAACGGCTGGGAAGGCAGTGTAAAAATAGAGATGCGAGACCCTGACGAGCTGCGGTTCTTCGGTTCAGAACAGCTAGCCCCGAAAGATGTGGAAGTTTACAATCCTGCTTTTGATACGACTCCCATGGAAAATGTGACTGCGATAATCACGGAAAAGGGAGTTTTTTACCCGCCATTCCTATTGGACGAGGTANTTGTTTGAGAAATTACCCCGTTTTTGGAACCATAATGGGTTCTTTTGGAAACATAATGGTTATAATGGATTCCACCTTAAACCTTCTAAATACGGGCTACTCAGAAATTTCTCTGCTGGATTTATATATCAGAACTATAAATTATGTGGTGATAACTAAAGTTGACAGGAAATTTAACAGTTAGTTTACATTTTCTAATTTCCAGATAGGCATTATAACACATGCCACAAAAATCTACAACTGTATTTATTATAGGCAATGAAATTGAGATTCTAATTACGTTCATTCTTAAAGGTGTTAACTTATGGCTAAAAAATCAGGTCCCGGACTCCAGTCTTCTGCAGGGCTCATGCGCTACTATGAAGCAGACAAAAATGCAATTCATGTCCAGCCCAAAACAGTGCTGATTGTCGGCGCACTTGTGGGTATAACAGTATTACTTTTATGTGCTGCAAACGGCTTCTGGCCGTAATTACAATTTTCTGGTATGGTTCCCTTGAGCAGGCATAATTCAGGAAAAAAAGAAAGCAAAAAAAAAGCTTCTTCAAGGACCAAAATTCCTAAGCCCAAGTTTCTTCTTCTGGGTTTTCTTCTCATACTTGTGGGTGTCTTCGGAGTCCTCTACAATCCTTCCAATTCTAACCACGCCGCTGCTCCCTGGGAAGTATCGGAAGCAGGCACTCTATCTTTCCCCCAAAGGGGAGAGCCTGTATTTACAGCTAAGGAAATCAAAGATGTATATGCCCCTGAAAAATCAGACACCTTGAAACTGCTGTCTTTTGAGAGCAAAGGGGACAAAATCCAGGCTCTCTTGAGGATTCCTGCAAATTCTAACTCTTCTTCTTTGGCTTCTCCGGGAATAGTCCTTCTCCCGGGAGCAACAGTTAGCAAGGAAGCTGAACAGGGATTGGCTGTGGAACTTTCAAAAATGGGGTATGCAACCCTTACCATTGACCAGCGCAATCTCGGCGGCGTAAATGTCGAAAAGGATCTTGAACTTTTCAGGAATGGCCTTGAACCTACTGAATATACCATGGTTTATGATGCCCTTAAAGCAGCAGATGTGCTTGCTGCTCAGCCGGAAATCGACCCCAAAAAGCTTGCAATTCTCGGGGAAAGTAACGGCGGAAGATTTGCAGTTCTTGCCTGTGCCCTTGATCCTTCCCTTAAAGGAGTTATCGGGATCAGCACTGCAGGATACGGCACTGAAGATATCAATCCTGCTGCCGTTGCCGATGCTAAGACTTACCGCTTTTATAGGTCAGTTGATCCGGATACCTATATCCCTAAACTGCCACCTGCGAAATTCGTGCTGATTCATTCTTTAAATGACACCTTAATTCCTCATGAGACAGCACTCAAAACCTTTGCACTTGCAAAAGAGCCGAAAGCAATGTATAACGTTAGTGATGCAACGCATGGGTATACAGCTTCAATGCGCCCTTATCTTGAAAAAGAACTTGCTCTTCTCCTGAACTAAAAGGATACAGGCTTTAGAGCCTGACCTAATAATTTATTGAAACAAAAGTGTTTTGCATATGATATATACTCAGCCGCTATCAAGCCTGCGGGAACTTCATGGAATAGGTGAACGAGTAGCCGACAGGCTGGTCGAGTACTTTGGGAGTGAAGATGCGGCTCTCAAGGTTATTTGTGAAGGAGATATAGCCTCGCTTTCTGAAGTAAATGGAATCAGCCATAACTTTGCCCTTTCTATTGCCAGGGATGCCAGAGCCAGAGTCGAAGGGTGCTCAATTTCCGATTTTCTCAAGACAAAAGAAGCTCTTGACCTTTATTCCCGCCTTCTCGAGCTGATTAAAAGTTTTGCCCATACAACCCATGCCAGGGACAAGCTGAATCTTTTTTACCCGGTCCCAGCTTCGCGTATGGACCTTGTTCAGGAAAGACAGGCTTTTGTAGGAGAATATCTGGAAATGGCCTATGCCCTTTCCGAGAATTCCGAATTTCTGCACCTGCTTTCCAGAGTTAGAAAACTAAGGCAAGTACCAGGGAATCTGAAGATTAGAGACCGGATTATCCTCTGCGGAGACCAAAAAACTCTGGAAGCAGCCAGAGAAAAATTCCAGACATTTTTGCCTGTTCAGGCCGNGGAGAGTCTCTCTGAATTTGTGGATCTTGCCAGAGGCTATTCCAGTGTAATCGTCTTTGATGACACCTACCTTAGATTTGATCTTCCAGAAGACATTGAGCCCGAATACTTTCAGGACCTTTCAAAATCCGAGTTCTGGCAGATCTTGCCTGAAAAAGAACTGGCTTTTTTTGCACAGAACCTTGATTGTATCCGGGCCTGCCTGAATATAGTATCTGCTTTGCGCTCCAGAGATTTTAATTTCTTTGAGGAACTTCCCGTAGAGAGGCTTGATACACTCGATGCAGGTCTTTCAAAGCTCGGAGAGGATGGAAAGCCTGTTGAAGGCTTTGATCCGGAACTTGACAGACTCGGAAAAGCCCTGCAAAACCTTGATCCTGCACTTACCTCTGCCCTGAATGAAGCTAACCAGCGAATGAACCGGACTCTTGAGGCAAGTTCGCTTACTTTAAGCGGGCAGGAACTCGTCAAGCTTGTTAGCGGGGGAATAGAAATAAAGGACCTGCTTGCAAAGGAACTCAGTCGAATCTACAAAGGCGAGATTGAAGCCTTAAAAGAAGAGCTTGCTGAAAAGCTCAGCCTTCAAAAACAGGAAAAATTGATGCTTGACTCTCTGTTTGCTGATGAAATCTCCTATCCTCTAAGTGCAGACTGGTCTAAACTGCAGCTTCTCAAGCAAAAATTGAGCATGGACCTTGAAAGAACAAGGCTTACTCGAAAAAGAGAGCTTGCAAAAACTTTCTCAACCTTTCGCCAGCCTGTAGAAAGACTTGTGAGGGAAGTCCTGGATTTTGACCTTGGCTTTTCAATAGCCTGTTTTTCGGCAAAATTCAAACTAAAAATACCGGAACTGATCCATGAAGCCGGAATAGGCTTTAAAGCCGGAGAAAATCTCTTTTTAAAAGCCCGTCATGGAAAAATTGATCCTGTTAACTACTCTGTCGGAAAAACCGGTTTTTCTCCTGTGGGCCTTGAAAGTCGTGTTGTACTTTTGAGCGGAGTGAATTCCGGAGGCAAGACTTCGTTGCTCGAGCTTCTTGCTCAGTGCGTGATCCTTGGGTACATGGGATTTCCAGTCCCTGCAAAAGAACTTGAACTCGGGCATGTAGAAGAGTTCTACTATTTTGGGAAATCAAAGGGAACTTTGGATGCAGGGGCTTTTGAGACTACTCTCAGGCAATTCTCCGTGCTTTCTGAGGCGTCGGGAAAACTGGTACTTGCAGATGAATTGGAATCAATAACCGAACCTGGAGCCTCGGCTCGAATTATAGCAGGAATCCTGGAGTATCTGTCCAGAAACGAGCAGAGCTTTGGAATTTTTGTTTCCCACCTTTCGGAACTGATACTTGAAAATACCGAAGCAGAAGTCAGAGTAGACGGAATTGAGGCAGAAGGGCTGGATTCTCATCTTGAACTGATCGTAAACCGAAATCCCATATACAACCATGTTGCACGAAGCACTCCCGAATTGATTGTGGAAAGGCTGCTCAGGAAGACTACCGGAAAAGAACGGGATTTCTATGCCCATTTAAAGGGTAAATTTAAAACTAACTTAAAAGCTGACTTTCGAGAGAATATAGAAACATCTTCTAAAATAAATTAACCAAAATTTGTATGAATGTTTTCAATCTTTTCTTATAATTGTTTATTACTTTCTTCTTTTTGAACTCTCAGACTTTTATCTTTTAGCGTTTTATCTAATTGTTGTTAAGAGATAATGTTATAAATCTTTAGTTCTATATAGTAGTGAGTTAGCTGGGGTTCTGGAAAATCCTGAAAATTTTGTTGATCCAAAAGAATATATAGGTGTTAGTGTCAATGCATCTCCGATCAATGAATAAGGAGACTTGCCTTCCCTGATGAAGGAAACGAAAATTCTAGCCGGCTAAAGGGGTTAATATTTGATTCAAGGGAAACTCCCTTAAAAAACGACATGTGGTTATTTGAATGGATCAGGGAACTATCTTCTTTTTAACCCAGTAAAACCAGTTGATTATCAGGTAATGAAATTTAATTATGAAACACAGAGATCTTATAAGATTTTCTATTATTTTTGAGGACGGATCTGAAGAAGTACAAAACCCAGATCACGTGTGATAACAATGGAGCGTAACTTCCCAATTCGGTGGGCAGATTTTGATAGGTTAGTTATGGACAATATTGAAGGGGCTCGGGCAGAGGTTTCAGGCATGCCTGATCTGAGCGATCCCTGTCTATATACAGACCGTGAATACAGCTGGCTCCAGTTCAATGATAGGGTATTAGAAGAAGCTTTCGACGAGCGCAATCCCCTACTTGATAGAGTCAAGTTCCTTTCCATTTTTGGGAGCAATCTTGACGAGTTTTTTATGGTCAGGGTTTCAGGAATTCAGAAGAGAATAGTGGAAGGAGTAAAGGATGACCGGGCAGATGAGCTGGCTCAGCAGCAGCTTCGTATCATCCGGGAAGAGCTTCTCAGGCAGCTTCCTCTCAATGACAGCTGCTGGAACGAAGTGCTTGAGCCGGCTCTCAGAGAAAAAGGAATTAAAGTTACAAACTATTTTGAACTGTCTGGGGAGGAAAGGGAAAAGCTTAGAGATTACTTTGAGAGAAACATTTTTCCTTTACTTACCCCTCTGGGCTTTGATTCGGGGCATCCTTTTCCCCACATTTCAAACCTGAGCCTTAACCTGGCAGTACTCATTGATGATCCGGACTACGGGGAGCGTTTTGCCAGAGTCAAAATCCCCCCGATATTCACGAGGTTGATTGTAGTCCCTGACGATGGTCAGGAAAGAATAACTTCCAATTTTGAGGAGTTAAAAACAGGGCTTTTTGTGTGGATTGAACAGCTTATTGCTGCAAATCTTGACCTCCTGTTTCCTGGACAACGCATCCTGGGAGCTTATCCATTCCGGGTCACGCGAGATGCGGATCTAGGATTCGATGAAGACGGGGATAAAGACCTTCTGACAGCTGTAAAGCAGAGAGTTGGAAGAAACTATTTTGGGTCAGCTGTTAGACTTGAGACCGACAATACAATGCCCCCTAGAGTTTCTGATATCCTTCTTAAGAACCTGGACCTTACTGCTTCCCTGATGTTCAGGTCGGCAGCCCCTCTGGGTCTCTCAAGCCTGATGAAACTTGCGCAGATTAACCGTCCGGAACTTAAGTACAAGCCTTTAGAACCGAAAAAACANCCCCGTCTAGTCGAAAAAGAAAAAATTTTTGCGGTTCTGAAAAAGAGAGATGTACTTCTCTACCACCCCTATGACAGTTTCGAATCGGTAATTGATTTCGTAGAAGAAGCTGCTGATGATCCGGATGTCCTGGCAATCAAAATGACGTTATACAGAGTAGATGACAATTCCAGGATTATTCAGGCCCTTATGAAGGCTGCAGACCGAAAAAAGCAGGTGGCGGTACTGGTGGAGCTTAAAGCTCGCTTTGACGAAGAGAACAACATAGGCTGGGCAAAAGAACTTGAGCGTAAAGGCGTTCACGTAGCCTATGGCTTCCCAGGGCGCAAAACCCATGCCAAGATGTGCCTGGTGGTTAGGGCTGAAAATGAAGGTATCAGATATTATGTGCACATGAGCACAGGAAATTATAACGCTGTGACAGGAAAGCTCTATACCGACTTCGGCTACCTGACAAGTGACTCATTCATAGGCAAAGATATCTCTGACCTTTTTAATGCCCTTACGGGTTATTCGAGAAAGGACCATTATATCAAGCTGCTTGTAGCCCCCCAGACACTCAGGCACCAGATTCTGGAGCGTATCAGGCGTGAAATTGACCTGCACGAGAAGTACGGAAATGGACACCTGATCTTCAAGATGAATTCTCTTGTGGATTACCAGTGCATCCGGGAACTATACAGGGCTTCCCGCGTCGGAGTAAAGGTAGACCTTCTTATCAGGGGAATCTGCTGCCTCAGACCCGGCATCTATGGGCTCAGTGAAAATATCAGGGTCACTTCAATAGTTGGCCGTTTTCTGGAGCACTCCAGGGTGTACTACTTTAGAAACGACGGAAAAGAAGAAATCTTTATTGGCAGTGCCGATCTCATGCCGCGCAACCTGGACAACAGGGTAGAAATCCTCTTTCCAGTATCTGCCGAATATATTCCAATCGTGAGGGACGTTATCCTCGGTACCCAACTTAAGGATAATGTAAAAGCCCGCCTGTTGCTTCCTAACGGCAAGACAGAAAGGATCTACCCGCAGCCCGAAGAAGAAGAACTAGATTCCCAGCTGTGGATGCTTGAAAATACCGGAAGCTGGGATCTGAGTCGTCAGAAAAGCTGAAATAGAAAAATTTTCCCTTTTTCTTTTTTGTTTATTGTCTTTCTCTTTTTTCTTTTTTGCTACATTTTTCTATTTTTGTTGTCACTTTCCCTTATTATCCATATTATTCCATTTGTCCGACTTTCCGCAGATCTCTCCTCAAAAGTAGTATTTTTCACAATTTTTTCCCATCAACCTTATTATTTTGTCCTTAACTTCATCCATGTTGGCAA
>JGI24139J26690_1000051_pt1 | contig 13711 bp, 12 predicted proteins | sample BarGraIncu00221A_FD_26690 | JGI IMG/M metagenome (IMG submission 26690)
CGCCGTACCCCGGGCTGCGTTTCCCGGCCACGTTGCCGGCATTTGCGTCAGCGGCCATGAACCCGGCCAGGACCGGGCGGTTTCCGGTCGGCATGAAGGTTGTCGTCAGCGAGAACGACGGCGACGGCTGACCTGGCATCGCGATGCTGAGGTAGTACGGAGGCTGGTCGATGGTCTGCGTCTGTGTCGGGTCGTCAGGAATCGTCCAGAAGTCCTGTCCACCGTAATAGGCGCCCGGATCGGTGACGTGGTAGGTGGCCATCAGGTTGCGCTGGACCTTGAACAGATCCTCGGGGTAGCGCATGTGCGCCATCAGGTCGCCGCTGATCTGCGACATCGGACGGACGGTGCCACCGAAGGCCTTCGACCAGGCCTTGAGCAATGGATCCGTGTTGTCCCAGGCATAGAGCTTGACGCTGCCGTCGAAGGCATCGACCGTGGCCTTGACCGAGTTACGCATGTAGTTGACCTGCCCTGCCTGCAGGGCCTGGACGCTGGTGGTCCGCGCCGTCAGCGAGTCNGCGGTCACNTTGTTGGTCTGCTGCAGCCTGGAGTACGGGTAGTCCGCCGAGGTGGTGTAGCCGTCGATGATCCACTGGACCCGGCCGTTGACCACGGCCGGGTAGCTGCTGCCGTCCAGGGTGAGCCACGGTGCCACCCGCTGTACCCGGTCGGCCGGGGTGCGGTGATCGAGCAGCCGCGAGTTGGAGTTGACGGTGTTCGAGAGCAAGAGGTTCATCTCGCGGTATTTGATCGCGTAGGCGGCCTTGCGGGCGAAGTTGCCGATGTTGACGCCACCGTTGCCGGTATAGGTGGTGTTCTGCTGGCCGGTCGCACTCGAGTTGGGGTAGTCGAGCTCTTTGGTCGGCCCGCCCTTGGGGCCGCCGACGATCGAGTAGTCCGGCGAGGACTCACCGAAGTAGATGCGCGGCTCGAAGGAGCCGAGGGGCCCCACCGGCGGGATGTTCTGCTCGTAGAAGACCGGTTGACCGTCCTGACCGCTGCGGTTGCCGTACGCCGCCACCACACCGAAACCGTGGGTGTAGACCGTGTGGTCGTTGACCCAGTTCCGTTGGGAGGCTGGCAACCCGGCCAGATCCAGCTCACGCACCGCGATCACGGTGTCTCGCAGAGCGCCGTTGATCATGTAACGGTCCACGTTGAGGACATCGGGGAACTGGTAGTAGGTCTTGACCGCCTGCAGCTGTTTGAACGTCGGAGACACCACACTCGGGTCGACCAGGCGGATGCCAGGGATGGTGGCGGTGTCGTTGGCCAGCTGCCCCTTGCTGGGCGTGGTCGAGGCCTGGTACTGGGTGACCTGCGCTCCATCCAGTCCGAAGGCCATCCTGGTGGCCTTGATGTTGCGATCGATGAAGGGGGCCTCAAGGGACTTCTCGGACGGCCCAACCTTGAACTGCTGGACCATCGCCGGATAGATGCCTCCGACGACGATCGCACAGACCGCCAGTAGCCCGACCCCAACGACCGGTAGGCGCCACGAGTGAGTCCAGATCGTCGCGACGAACAACCCGGCACACATGACACCGGCGACCGCCAGGATCGCCTTGGTGGGCAGGACAGCGTGTTGGTCGGTGTAGGTCAGTCCGGTGATGAGGCGAGAGTCCTTCGTCGTCAATGAGTAGCGGTCCAGCCACCAGCTAGCGGCCCGAACGAGGACCAACGCAGCCAACAGCAGCGAGAGGTGTATGCGCGCCGCGCTGGTGGTCCGCTCACCCTTGGTCTGAAGCTGTAGGCCGCCGTAGACGTAGTGCGTCACGACCGCGGCCAGCAAGCCAAGGATCAGGGTCATGGTGAAGAACCCGACGATGAACCGAAGCCACGGCAGGGTGAAGACAAAGAACCCGATGTCAAGGCCGAACTCGGCGTCCTTGGACCCGAAGGGCACCCGGTTGACCCAGAGCAGGAAAGTCTGCCATTGGCTGGCGCCGGCCGACCCGGCAAAGATGCCCAGAACCACGGGGGCGGCGATGGTTGCCAGCTTGCGCAGTGGCTCGAGAAGCTCGCGGTAGTGGTCAAGGTTCTGCTGCTCTTCGGAGACCGGTGGATAGACCGGACGCGTGCGGTAACCGATCAGCAGGCTGGAAGCGACGACGGCGGCGGTGAGCAGACCACACACCACAAAGAGCCCGATCTTGGTCCACAGCTCAACCCAGAAGACCTTGGTGAAGCCGACACTGTCGTACCAGAGCACATCGGTCCACAGCTGCGCCGCAAGGGTGACGACCAGGATGAGGATGCCCAGGATGACCAGAGTCGGGACGAGCGGACCTCTGCGGCGCAGCGAGAACTGCGGCATGGAGGGCCTTGCGGCGCCACCTCCCATGCGACCGGATCCGAACCCGCCGGAACCGCCCCGGGGTCCACCAGATCCCCCGTCGCCCGAACCGCCAAACCAGTTACCTTGACTCAAGACATCGCCCGATCTCACCGTTGCCGCGCAGGAATTGCGCGACCTCCTGGGTAGTCCAACTTACCCACTCACGGTCCGGTTCCCGTCAAGACATGACGATGCGGCAACATTGAGCTGTGACCAGCGCCTTCCAGCCGATCTTCAGTCCCCTTGTGACGTCCGCCCTCGAGACCGAACGCCATGTTGCCGCAGCCGGCTGGGACCAGCCGCCCCGACTGTTCGCCCTGGTCAGGACCGCCGGGCTACTCGACCGGGAGCCGCGCCTGCAAACCCAGCTCGGTCAGGGCGAGGAAGAGGGGCTCACCGCGATCGAGCAGGAGGGCCTGCCCAACACCTCATCCCTGGAGTCCCTCCTTGCCCAGCTCGCCTGGCCGCAGGAGGTCGACGGTGTGGCATTGGCTGTCGAACGGCTGGTGGTGCCGCCGGAGGCCGAGCGCGACCTGCCCGAGAACCCCGACCAGGCGGCCGAGGCCCTGGCCGCCCACCCTGACCGCAAAGACGTTCGACTGCTCGTGGCGGTGCTGCGCGACGGCGAGTCCGCCTGTCTGCTGCGCCAACGCGATCACGACACCGATGACAAGGTCGCCTCCGGACCCGACATCGCGCCCGGTCTGGTGCAAGCGCTCAGCGCCACGTTGCAGGACTGACCGACGCTAGATGGACCAGCGGCACCACGGCCAACAAGCCGGTATACCCGTGTGCGTGCTTGTTGGTGCCTACCTGCAGGTCGGCAGCGACGCCCCGCGCTTGGCTGCGATTAGCTCGACGGCATCGCGCGACTGGTTGAACGTCGCGACCTTGACGACCCTCAGCCCGTCGGGGATGTGGCCCATGACCTCGTTGCAGTTGTCCGCCGGAGCAAGGAACCACATGGCTCCGCCCCTCTTGGCACCCACCAGCTTCTGCTGGATTCCACCGATCGGCCCGACGTTGCCTGCAGAGTCGATCGTCCCGGTGCCGGCGATGTTGGCGCCTCCGGTGAGAGAGCCGGGCGTGAGCTTGTCGTAGACAGCGAGGGAGAACATCAGCCCCGCGGACGGTCCGCCGACATCGCCAGCGTTGATGCTGACCTTGGTCGGGAAGACGAACTCAGTTCGCAGAAGGATTCCCACCACCGCATGGCCCGCTACGTTGGCGGTCTTGACGGTGAGCACCTGTTCCTTGCCTTTCCTGCGCACCTTGAACACGGCGCTCTCGCCCGGCTTGTGCGCGCGGATGGCCGCACGGACCGAGTCAGGGTTAGTGATCGTCTTGCCGTCGATCGAAACCACGACGTCATCGGCCAGCAGGACCCCCTGGGCCGGCGAGTCCTTCGTCAGAGAACCGATGGAGACGACTTCAGGAACCGTCTGGCCCAGCGCCCGCAGGGCGACGGCAATCGCCTCCTGCTGCGAGTCGGCCATCTCGGCTGCGCCCTCGTGGTCAACCTGTTTGCTTGTCACACCCTTGGGGAACAGTTCATCCTCGGGCACCACCGTGTTGGTGTGGTCGAGCTGGGCGCTGAGCCACTCCCAGCCATTGACCGGGTTCGTCGGGCCGCCCAGCACCGCGACCGTGGTGAAGTCCAGAGCTCCGGTTGTGGGGTAGGTCGACCTGCCCGCGACCGTGATCAGCGGCGAGCCGCTGGGACCCTTACCCAAAGTGTTGGTGACCGGACCGGGCTGGAGGATGGCATATGGCAGATGGACCATGCCCATGACGGCGCCCAGGGCGATCCCGACGAACATCGCGATGAGCCCCATACTCGCCCGCCTGCCCAGACCCGTGCCCGGTTGTCTGGCAGTGACCACTGGTGGGCCTTCGGTGTCGATCACGGCGTACCCACCCATTCATCGCTGCCGTCATCAAAGACCTGGTGCTTCCAGATCGGGACCGTGGCTTTCACGGCGTCGATCAGCTCACGGCATACGTCCAGCGCAGCGCCACGGTGCACTGCACTGACGGCGACAACGACCGCGATATCTCCGATCTCGAGGTGACCGACACGGTGCACCACCGCGACGCGAATGACCTCTCCTGCGGTGGCCACACGCTCGGCGAGCTCCCGCAGCACCTGCGGGGCGCTCGGGTGGGACGTGTAGTCCAACGCCTCGACGCTGCGGCTGTGGTCACGCTCGCGCACGACGCCGATGAAGGTGGCAATCCCTCCGGCTCGAGGGTGCCGAACAGCATCGAGCACCTCATCGACAGACAGCGGGGACTCGCGGATGTCCGCGAGCACGGCCTCCGCGCCGACTCCGGTCCCGCCGAGGCCGCTGATGGTTCGGCTCATGTTCCAACTCCCTTGCGACGACGTCGTCGCATGATGGCGGCGGTGCCCACAAGTGCCACTGCTGCACTCGCTGCGCCAAGCGCCGCGTCCTTACGGTCAAGCCTGCGAGCGGCCATGCCATGGTGGCCTCTGATGCTCTCGATGAGCACACCCAGGCAGGTCACATTGTCGTATGCCGGTTGCCAACCTGCCTCTCCCAGCGTCGCAGACGAGATGGCCCACGGGTAAACCGCGTAGGCCAGATCGCTTGCCGGAAACGGCAGTATGCCCACTCGGTGCAGCCGCTGGCCAATCCCCAAGGCCATGCTCTCACTGAGCTCGACCCGAAGCATCCCGCTGGCCGACTCGACCTCCGCCTGCGTCATCCAGCCCTGCGACCCCACCGTGACCACAGGCCCAAGACCCAGTTCGACGGTGGTGACCAGCGCGTTCGCAAGATCCTCCACATGACAGAACTGCCACGCCGGGGAACCTCCTTTGACCGTCAGCAGACGGGGCGCCTCGAAGTGCCGGGTAATGATGGTGTCAATGCCGGTACCGACCAGGGCTGCCGGACGCACCACGTTGATGGCCAGGCCGGGGTGGACCTCGCCTGCAGCCCGCAGGATCTGCTCAACAGCCAATAGGTCACCAACCATTCCCTCATCAGGGTCGGCAGCCAGGGGTGCGTCTTCGGGCAACGGCACGGCGTTTGCCGGTGACGCGCCATAGGTCATGGCGCTCGTGACGACGACCAGGCGCGCGACGCCAGCGGCCGCAGCCGAGATCACCACAGTCTGGATCTGGCGTATAGCCCATTCGCGGCGGGTCCGAGCACTCATTTTGAGGTCAGCCGACAGGTTCGTGCTGGCCGCCACGTGGACGAGGGTGTCGACACCGCGCAGACACCCGGCCAGCTCGGGAGAGTCCAGGTCAGCCAATCGCCAGTGCACCCCGTCGGCACTCCCACGCTCGGTACCAAGCCCTACCACGGTGCCAATGGCACTCCCAGCAGCGGAACGCGCCAGCAGCGCACGCGCGATGCGATCGCCCACCGGTGTCGCCGCACCGGTTACTGCGACGGTCATCGTTGTTCGCCGGGAACGAATCCGTACCCTGGGGGAACTCACTGGGACCTCCTCATGTTTACCTATTGAGAGATCATCTTCTCAGGAGATCAAGGAGTCCCGCGTGTCTGATCATCCCCAACAAGGGCCAGCCAACCCCGACGAGCCGGATGAGCCGGACTTCGCGGCGCTGCTCGCCTCGATCCTTGGCTCAGCTGACAACCCCGAGGTGGCCAAGGCGCTGGCTGCCATGGGCATCGACAAGATGGACCCCGGCACCATGGCCATCATCGGAGCCCAGCTCAAGTCCATGCTCTCCGGCGACCACACTGAGCCGTTCAATGTCGAGCTCGCCACCGACGTCGCTCGCAAGTCCGTTGCTGCAGAAGGTGACTCGACCGTTGGTGATGTCGCTCGCCGCGAGATCGAGCAGGCCGTAGAAGTCGCCCACCTCTGGATCGACGCCGTGACCGACCTGCCGGCCCCCGCCGGCGCCGTCCACGCCTGGAGCCGTGCCGAGTGGGTCGACCAGACGATGCCCATGTGGCGTGAGCTCGTAGAGCCGGTCGCTGCCGGGGTGAGCACGGCCGTGGTGGCCGCCATGCGCTCTCAGATGGGTCAGCTCGGGTCGGGCGAAGAGCCCACCGCGATACCAGGGCTGCCTGCAGGCCTGGATCCCAGCGCACTCATGGGCCAAGTGGAACCGATGCTGGCGCAGATGAGCGGGACGATGTTCGGCGTTCAGGTGGGTCAGGCCGTGGGCGCGCTCGCCGGGTCCCTGGTCAGCGGGACCGATGTCGGGCTCCCGCTCGTGCCCGGCCACGGCGTCGCACTGCTGCCGGCCAACATCGCGACCTTCGCAGAGGGGCTCGAGGTCGAACTCAGCGAGGTGCGCCTGTATCTCGCGGTACGCGAAGCCGCACGCGTGCGGCTGTTCGCTGAGGTCGCCTGGCTCGGTCCACAGCTCGTTGCCGCCGTCCAGGCCTACGCCCGCGACATCAGCATCGACACCGAGGGAATCGAGTCAGCCCTTCAGTCGATAGACCCGTCCGACCCCGACGCCATGCAGTCGGCGTTGACCAACTCGTTGTTCACCCCCGAGCCCAGCCCGGCGCAGCGACTGGCGTTGATCCAGCTCGAGACGTACCTCGCTCTGGTGGAGGGCTGGGTGACTGTCGTCGCCGACCGCGCCACCAGCAAGCACCTACCCCACCCGGCTGCCTTGAATGAGGCGGTCAGGCGGCAACGCGCCACCGCCGGCCCTGCCGGGCAGATATTCAGCCAGCTGGTCGGCCTTGAGCTACACCCCCGCCGGTTTCGCGACGCGGCCAACCTCTGGGCGGCGCTGGAGTCAAGGGGCGGCGCCACGGCGCGCGACAGTGCCTGGGAACACCCCGACGTGGCTCCCACCGCGGCCGACCTTGACGACCCGCTCGGGTATGTGGACCGGTTCTTGTCCAGGGGGACCCAGGACGAGATGGACGCGGCGCTGGACGCCATGCTCTCCGAAGGTGGCTCGGGCAACGAAGGTGAATCAGGCAAACCCTAGTCAGGCTCCGGCGCCGTCATCGCTCAAGTCGTCAGTGAGGTCATCGGGCCACCGGAGACCGGCCGTGGCCGCGACGCCCTCCAGATAGCCTCGCGCCCGCTCCGTGCGCGGGTAGGACTCCAGCAGTGACCAGAACTCACCACCGTGGCCGGGCTGAAGCAGATGCGTCAGCTCGTGCAGGATCACGTAGTCGAGCACCCACGAAGGCATTCCCTTGACCCGCGCCGAGATGCGGATCGTCCCGTCGGCCGGTGTGCAGGACCCCCACCGGGAGTTCTGGTTGGTGACCCAGGTGATGCTGACCGGCTTGGCCAGGCCGCCCAGAAATCGCCGGGACAGGTCAGCGGCACGCACCAAAAGCTGCTCGTCGCTGGGCCGGCGACGTTTGTCCCCGGCAGCCAGTCTGAGGATCATCGCGTCGACCCACGTTCGCTCCTCGTCAGCGGAGAACCGCGCCGGGATGAGCACGATCGTCCGGCCGCCCTCGCGATAGGCACTGACCGTCCGGCGTCTCTGCCGGCTGCGCCTGACCTCGATCTCATCCGTGTCCACCTAGAGAATCTAGGCCAAGAGTCTGACAAATCACATCGTTTCGCGCTCAAGAGTTGGGTTATGCCGACATGAAGACTCGGGCGCGCAGACACCCGGACCCGTCCCAGCCGAAGGCCTCAGGTCGTCATCCGGGGGCATTTCGCCCCTTCGCCTAGCTCGTCCCGCCCATGGGGCGAAAATGGACCAGCCGAACTTGAGCACAAGAAACACGCTCCAATGCACTCAGTTGTGCTCAGCCTGGTCTAGGGTGACACGAGTCCGGTGCCGCACACAGCGGTTGGAACGAAACAGGAGACATCGACAAATGGCAGAGTCTGTAGAGACCGGCGAAACGTACACGGGCGACTTCTACTGCGTGAAGTGCAAGGAGAAGCGAGACGCCACTGGCAAGGTCGTCGAGACGAACGGCCGCCGCATGGCCAAGGGCAAGTGCCCCGTCTGTGGCACGAACCTCAACCGTATTCTCGGCAAGGCCTGACTAGCCACCGAACCTCGCAAGGGGCGGCACCAAAGCATCATGCTTCGGTGCCGCCCCTTCTCATGTCATGCCTGGGTGCCGCCCCTTCTACGACAGCGTTGACTCACAACGCTCGTAGAGCGCCCCTTTCCGGGTGGTCCGGTCTCATAGGCCACAAGAAGTGGCTGGCTGGTTCCCGCCTCAACAGGCAGCACCGACAGCTGCGCGCCGCCAGATACCCCGTCAGCGGGCAGGTCCGGCCTGCCTTATGCTCAACGAAGATCTGCTGCAGGTTGGCGTGTCGCTCAGGTCAGCACCGGAGCAAAGGCGTGAACACGCTGGACCTGGAGGTCGGGGGCTTCGGGGCGGTGCGAGGCAGACCACCTTCGGCGCGGCTTCGCATTCACCTGCCAACCCTGATCTTGTCCTGCGGTCCGCGGTGGGGGCGGTCCACGCCGGACGAGGGCAAGCCATGGCTGCGACGCGGCACACCGGTGGTGGTACAGACTCACCGGGCACAGGTCGGCCCGCTGATCAACGGGGGCTCGGAGCCATGGCTTTCCTGGCTGGATCTGCACCGCTGCGACAGGGATGCTGCCTGGCCCACATTGTTTTCCCAGCTCTGTGCCGGCCGCTGCGTCCCGGCGCATCAGTCAATCCCGAAAGCACGTTGACCGCCATGACCATCGGGGTCGCGGCAATGAGCGCGCACACGCGCCTGATTGGCAGCCGGTGCCGGGTGATCTCTGCCTCGAGCTCTCACTGCCGTGGCCGGTGATCCTCAGCCGGCATGGGTTTTCGCCATCCACTTTGCTAGTGCACAGCTTGGCACGCGACAATGGCCGGGTGAGCGAACTCCCCCGCAGGGCAGCGATGCGCACGGTCAAGCTCGCGGCGTTGCCGCTGGGGCTCGCCGGCCGCACCGCGATGGGGCTGGGCAGGCGAGTCGGCGGAAGGTCAGCCGAGCTCGTGGCCGCGGAGGTCCAGGCTCGCACCGCTGATCAGCTCTTCAAAGTCTTGGGCGAGCTGAAAGGTGGGGCGATGAAGTTCGGCCAGGCACTGTCAATCTTCGAGGCAGCCATGCCCGAGGATCTTGCCGGGCCATACCGCGCAACGTTGACCAAGCTGCAGGATGCCGCGCCGCCGATGCCCGCCTCGATCGTCCACGCCGTGCTGATCGCAGAGCTAGGGCCGCGCTGGAGGCAGAAGTTTCTCTCGTTCGACGACAAACCTGCAGCCGCGGCGTCGATCGGCCAGGTGCACCGTGCCGTTTGGAAGGACGGCCGTCACGTGGCCGTCAAGCTGCAGTACCCCGGTGCCGGCCAGGCACTCATCAGCGATCTCAACCAGGTGTCACGGGTGGCTCGCCTTGCCGCAGTCTGGATCCCGGGACTGGACATCAAACCGATCCTCGATGAGCTGAAAAGCCGGGTGGCCGAGGAGCTGGACTACGGACTGGAGGCCAAGTCCCAGAAGGCTTTTGCTGCGGCCTTCGCTGGCGACCCTGAGTTCGCCATCCCTGACGTGGTCCACCACAAGGGCAACGTGATCGTCAGCGAATGGCTCGACGGGACCCCCTTGTCGACGATCATCGCGACTGGTTCCCAGAAGGATCGCGACGCCGCTGCCACCCGTTACCTGGAGTTTCTGCTGGCGGGGCCCCAAAGGGCCGGTTTGCTGCATGCCGACCCACATCCCGGGAACTTTCGGATGCTGCCCGACGGCCGGCTCGGGATCCTCGACTTCGGCGCGGTCAACCGGTTACCTGATGGCCTCCCGGTCGAGATGGGTCAGCTCCTGACATTGGCCTTGATGGGCGACGCCAAAGGCTCTCTGGAAGGCCTGCGCCGCCAAGGGTTCGTCAAGGACTCGATCGACATCGACGCCGACGCGCTGCTGGCTTTCCTCGGGCCATTCATGGAACCGCTGCGGACCGACACCTTCACGTTCTCACGAGCATGGTTGCGCTCAATGACGTTGCACCTCAACGATCCACGCCGCCCCGACTTCATGATGGGCTTCAAGCTGAACCTGCCACCGTCATACCTCTTGATCCACCGGGTATGGCTCGGCGGCATCGGCGTGCTCTGCCAGATCCAGGGAGAGGTGCCCGGCCGTGCCATCCTGGACGGCTGGCTGCCCGGCGCCGACCTCCCTCCCTTCGACCTTCTGCCTTCCCAAACCTGACCAAAGTCGCGGCTCCGCCGCCCTTCAAAATGCGGTGCGGCGGTTCATCGCCAAGGCTGGCGACGGTGCGGGCGAGGTCACCTCACCACCAGGCGGAGTCGAGCTTGCCCTCGATACTGCGAAGGTTCTCACGACTGCAAAGGTCGAGACCTTGGCGACCCTTCTCGACGCCGAACGCCCAGGTAAGGCGAGCCGCGGACTCGTCCTCCGGTATACGTCCACACGTCGCGCAGACCGTCAGCGCCGCCCCCTGGTTCATCGCTCCAGTCTCCACCCCCAGCCCGGCTCCCCACGGTATCTTCAGGGGAATGGCCACCCCCTTGATCGAACCTCGTACCTCACGGCTCGTCTTGCGACAGTGGTGCGAGCGTGACCGGGCGCCGTTTGCCAAGCTGAACGCCGACCCCCTGGTGATGGAATACTTCCCGGCCGTGCTGAACCGCGACCAGTCCAATGCCATGGTGGATCGCCTCGTCAACCAGCNTCAGCGTGACGGCTACGGCCTATGGGCAGTCGAGATCAGGACCAGCGGCGAGTTCATCGGGTATGTCGGCTTGGCGGTGCCCGGCTGGAGAGCGGCGTTCACGCCGTGCACCGAGATCGGCTGGCGCCTCGCCAGGTCAGCCTGGGGTCACGGTTATGCGACCGAGGCCGCAAATGAAGCACTGGCAACGGCTTTCGGCCCTGCCGAACTGCACGACGTGGTCTCCTTCACGACGACCAGCAACCTTCGTTCGCAGCATGTGATGCAACGTGTCGGTATGACCCGCGACCCGTCGGAGGACTTCGACCACCCGCTGCTCACTGACGGTCCACTGCGCCGTCACGTGCTCTACCGGCTGAAGAGGGCTGACTGGGAAGGCAGAGGGCCGATGCCAACATCGCGAGCACCGTCCCTGGGTCTGGCAGGTGGCTGCCAGTACCGTCACTAGGTCTGGTCGTGATCTGGCAGCAGGTAGATGAACCCGGGGCCCTCATCACGAAACGGGATGTCGAGGCGTTCAAGGGCTGGCCGCCACGAACCGGTCACGGTGGGGTCCGATCCCTCAAAACCGTGGTCGGCGGTGAGCAGGAACGTCACCTCGTCGGTGATCCCGAGCCCGTCCAGGTGCTCCAGGAACGACGTCAGACGCGAGTCGGAGTCACGCAGCGAGTCACGAGCGATGTCGCTTCGCGGACCGCCGGCGTGATGTCCGGCATCACTGACGACACCGGCCCACCAGGTCAGGGCGGGTGCCGACTCCAGGCTCCCCCACAGCTGTCGCATCTGTTCCAGACCGAGATCGTCGACCTGGGTACACCAGGAGTAGTAAGAGTCGTCGAGGTGGGCCCGGTCATGCAGGTGGATCGATTTGGCCGCGTCTGGCAGCCGGTCACCCAGGCCGCCAGCCCCTGACGAGATGCCACTGTCGCGGATAATCGCCATGGTGGAGTAGTCAGCGCCACGATCCACAGCCTCGTTGACGCAGGCGGTCCGCGGTGGATCCCCTTGTGGTGAGTCTCTCGGCCTTCCATCTTTTTGTGGGACGAGACTGTTGACCATCTCGAACACCGTCCGAACCCCCGGACGCAGCCACTCGGCGCTGCGGTGCCAGGTCGCGGAGTCGTTGGCCACCACCTGCTCACCGGTCCCCCGGTCATAGAAGACATTGCCCAGGACCCCATGGCGACCCGGTCCGACACCGGTCAGGATCGAGGCGTGATTGGTCAGGGTGACGCTCGGGAAATGCGCCACCGCTCCGCCACGCAATGCCACGCCGTTGCCGATGAGCCGGGCGATGCCGGGAAGCTCGCCGGACTCGGCCAGATGCCACAGGTCTCCGCAATGAGCGCCGTCCCACAGAACACCGATCACTTTGGGTTGAACCAACTGCTCACCGCCGAGATACGCAGTGAGCACGCGTCCGTCCAACGAGTCACCGCCGCCGTCGCGCAGGTCGGCATCGGGGACTCCGGCGAGCGCGGCCAGAGTGGGGCAGACATCGACGAGCCTGGCGTGCGCGCTCACGAAGCCACGCTTGGCAACTCCCTTGCCGGACAACAACAAGGGGGCCCTGGACTGGATCACATCGAGCGAGCCGTGTTCGCCCACATGGCCGCCCTGCTCCGGGAAGAAGTGGCCAGGTGTGTGCATCACCGCGACGTCAGGACTGCGGGTGGGATCGGCGAACAGCGAGAGTATCCGCGACGCGGCATAGGGATAGGCGTTCTCCCACGAGTTGCGCGGTCCCGGGCTGGCACACTCGCGGTCATAGGGCAGGAAGGCCATCGGGTCCTCGCTGGCGATAGGATCCAGCCCCTCACAGACCTCATGACGCCCGTCCAGGTGAAGCCGAACCCTGCCGCGATGACTGGCAGCCATCGCCACCGGATCGCCGCAAGGATCGTCCGGATCGACTTCGACCCACACCACGAGATCAACGATGAAGGCAAGGTCAGGTGAGGTCAGCGCCCTGACAACGGACTCACGTCGTGTCGATACCTGCGCCGCAGAGAGAATGCTCACGAAAGTCGACTCTAGGCCCCAACACCGCAACCCCGGAACGACCTGACTTCCGGTCTGAGTGGGGTAAGTGGCGACGGGCGACCAAAGCAGAGGATGACCAGGTCTCGGTGACCCAGGCACCCTCCGCCTCCGAAGTCGACCGGTTCCTCAGACGCCCCGACTTCAGCCCGCGGGATTCTCCCGACGCGCCAACCGGGCGTCGAGCTTGATCCGCAGCGAGCTGCGGGTCTTTCCCGGGAGCTCAGAAGCACGTGAGAGCTCAGCCCTTCGCTCTCGGACGAGCATTTCGTTCGGTGATGAGTACATGGTGTTCAGTGATGAGTACATGGTGGAGCTCCTTGAGAAGGTTTGCCGACCATCGCTGTGAACGAGGTCGAAAAGGGGTCGGACGCGTGGTCCAGCACTGCACATGAAGAGCAGAAGCAGCCGGCGAGCTGTCGACTGACCTCAGGCGGCGGCCGGGTTCTTACGCGGACGTCCACGGGGACGCTTGCTCGCGACGATCGCCCCCTGGACGAAGAGCTCACCGCCCCAGACGCCCCACGGCTCCTGACGCTCAAGCGCACCGGCAAGGCACTCCGTGAGCGCCGGGCACGCCTCACACAAGGTCTTGGCGAGGGTGTCATCGCAGAGCAGCTCGATCACGCCGGTCGGGGCGTGGCGGGCCACGACGTGGATGGCGAGTACTTTCCAGAGGCCGCTCATCTT
>JGI24139J26690_1000052_pt1 | contig 13708 bp, 4 predicted proteins | sample BarGraIncu00221A_FD_26690 | JGI IMG/M metagenome (IMG submission 26690)
GTGCATAATCGGTTATCACCCCATTCACTTTATTGAGCATGGGTTGGATCTCCTGATTGTACTGAGTCTGTATCAGTTTATCGTAAGTTGTCCGTTTTTCCAGCCATTGAATAGCTTCTTTCTCCAGCAGTCCCACACGAAGCGTATCCGACGCGCTCATACGCTTCTTCAGTTCCTGAATCGTCTCATTCTTTTTTGGTGTATAAGTAGCAGTCAGGGTCTCATACCGGCTTTGTACATCGGCTATGCCTGCATTGATTTCTTTGGTATAATTCTGACGCAGGCTGTCGAGTTTGACCATCTTCACTTTATAGTCCGGTAACGACAGCAGCACGCTGTCGGTGTAGAGATAGGCTGTCTTTTGACTGAAAACATGTGCCGAAAACAGCACGAATACGAGTAATACAAATTTCTTCATCTGATTATTTTTTATTTATTTGTCTATTGTCCAAAGTCTATTGTCTCCCGCCTTGCGGGATGTCCGCTACGCTACCATTTGCTCTTTGTTCTTTGATCTTTGATCTTTACTCTTTGCTCTTCAAAATTTTATTCAACCCACTTCGGGGTTGTGGTTCTCAAGGCATCTTTAGCTCCCCGGTTACGCTATGCTTACCGGGGGTTATGCACATTTAACTCCTTCGGAGTAACAGTGCTCTTTATTCTTTTGTCTTTGCTCTTTGCTCTTTGCTCTTTGCTCTGCACCTGCATCGTTTCTTTGTGCACCTACATCGTTTCTTTGTGCATCTGCATCGTTTTCTCCTACATCTACATTGTTTTCTCCTGCATATTCACTATTTCCTCCTGCGTATGCACTATTTCCTCCTGCGTATGCACTACTTCCTCCTGTATATGCATTATTTCCTCCTGCATATTCACTATTTCCTCCTGCATATTCACTATTTCCTCTTGCATATGCATTATGTCCTCTTGCGTATATATAATTTTATTCTTCATATGTATAATTTTATTCTACATCATATCACCATCATATCATCACATCACCATATCATCACATCAACACATTATCACATCATCACATCATCACATCATCACATCATCACATCAACACATCAACACATCATCACATCATCCCATCAACTATTTCAGCATCTTCAGTATGGCTTCCAAATGCTGCGGGCTCACTACTTTGTAGAGTATTTGCTCTTTTTCACCAAGCAAGTACATCGTTGGGGAGGCAAACACATAGTAATCGGCTACCGGACGACCTTCCCATCCTGCATAATCGAAGTAACTTACCCAAGGTTTATCAGCAGCTACCGCCTCAAACTTGCTTTTCTCCGTATCCAGCGATACATAGATCACCTCCATATTGTGCTGCTGCAGTACCGGATACATTTGTTTCAGTTGGGGTAATTGCGACGTGCATTCAGGACAGTCTTCAAACCCGAAAACTATCAGTTTGTATTTACTACTGATGGACGACAGCGATTTATATCCTTTCAGGTACTTACCCGACGAATCGTCTTTCTTTTCTCTCTGCTTTGCCAACGCTTGTTTAAAATCAATGTCGGGTGCACGGTTACCTGTCTTCATGGTGCGGTAACCTTCGAAACGGGCACTTACTTTACTGTCGAGCACACATCCGTTTTGCGTTAGCATGGTCTGGCTCAGATGTTCGGCAGCCGGATATAAACTCCGTTTTTCGAACAGATTAAACAGAAATACAGCGGTTTCCTGCAACCACTCCGGCCGTTTTTCTTTCAGATTGGTTACGATATAATCTGTGGATTTATTCATCTCCACGTAGATAGAGTCCAGCGGTTTGCCCATATTCTCCAGCATAAAATAGTAGTTCTCCATCAACACCGGCAACAAACCGCTACGATACAACCAACCATCCGAAAAATCGGTATGCATGAATTGCTGTATATGCCCGGGGATGCGCTCGGGATAGCGTTGTATGGACACCGGAATATCACGCACAAAACTTATCAGCGGCAAATACCAACCGATATAACTGCCCGAGGGTTGTGCTTTTATAAAATCGGTACTCTCTTTCTCCAGCAAACCAATTTCCTGACTCACCACAGCTCCTTTATTATACTTTTTCAGGTAGGGATCTTCCGAATACACTTTCTCCAGATATTTCCAACCGGCCAGTGCTTTTTCGCGCGCCACCTGCTGTTTATAGTAGGTATAAAGAGCTACCGTCGTTTCGTTATTGATGCAGGTCAAATTGCCAATATCGAGCAAATTATTTCCTTTCAGTGTAAAACTATTATCCTGCATCACGATTACTTCGATACCTTCGGCCTTGTTGGCTTGCAGAAATACCACACCCCGATAACCCGACGGACAGGCTATTCGGAAATTACCCAGACTATCGGCAGTGGTTTCCGCTACTTGTTTTCGCTGAAAGCCTTCGTAAGTAGAAAGCGTTATTGCCTGCCGGGCATGAGCCGGAAAACTGCCGTTGATATACTGCTGTGCCTGCAACGATACTGCTGCCACAAGCAGCGTGAATACTATAAAATACGTTCTTTTCATTCTCTATCTCTTTTCTTTCTGTTTTCGTTTTTGTTATTTGCTTTTCAACTTATCCAAAGTTCTAAACTTTGGATAAGTCTTTTGTCTTTATTCTTTGTTCTATCTTCTAATCTTTTATACACCTAATACTGAAACCTGGCGCTCGAGCCACAATGGCTGTGACAACTCCCTGCCCATTATAAAAATACAAATCATAAGTACCCACTGTACCATTATATGCCGTACTGCTCCAATAGCACCCGCTAGTACCCGTACTGCCCAATGACGCACTGGCATTATAACTACGTTGTCCAGCCAACGGTAGTTTTAATTTACCATACAGCCAATCATCTTGCCCAGAAGCGGGGATGCCTGACAGTTCATTATTCCATTCAGCATAGGTAGGCACATGGTAACCCGTGTAGCAAGGATTATTAGCCCCTGCAGCAGTGCCATTCCACCATAAGCTACCGTCAGTCCGCTGAGTACTCAACCAGTCGTTAGGACTAGTCGTGTTAGTAATAAAATTCGAATGACCCGGAGTCGTTGAACCACTCAACGTATTAGTAGTACCATTTACCGGCGTGCCACTTGTACTGCTTGTCCAGTTTATCAGTTGATGCCCGTCGACACCCCGACACCACTGGAAGAGCGAGCCGTAAGCCAGATAATCAGTCTTACTGGTAGCTACCCGGGTCGCTCCCAGGTTACGATCCATCCACACCTTCCCTGTTATAGGAGATGTCATATCTACTATTGCTGTGCCATCGGGAGTTACCAACATCCAGCTACTTACCACTTCCGAACCGGTTTTTCCATCGGACGATACCGGGATAACTCCAAAGGCAACATATTTGCCCACCGCCACAGGGGATGCCACCGTATAGGTTTTTGCCGTAGCTCCGCTAATGGCGGCGCTACCCGTACCCGAAGCATCGGTAGCCACGTACCACTTATAGGTAGAGGTACCTTCCGCCGAAGCACTGATTTGCGGTGGCACGTAGGTGTAAACGCCCGTTAGTGTAGCTCCTCCTGTTATCGATACTCCCTGTGCTTTGGGGATATCGGTCTGATTTTTGATGCAACGTACACTAAACCCACTTGCTCGGATAACACCAGTCAGACTGGCACTACTACTGCTCAATGTCAAGTTATATGCACTTGTTCCAGTCACAGAACTACTCCAATAGAGTCCCAGACTACCTACATTTTCCATAAGAGCATTATTTCCATTCCGATCTCCTTCCTGAAGCAATTTTAAAACACTATATGCAGTAACAGTATTCGTTATGTAAGCCAGCTCGGTATTCCATTCAGCATAGCTAGGAACATGGTAACCGGAAGGACAAGGACTATTGGCTCCCGCCACGATACCGTTCCACCACAACATGCCGTCGGTTTGCTGGGTACTTAACCAGTCATAAGGGCTAGTGTTATTAATGATAAACAACGAATGACCCGGGTTGATAGTACTGCTTAAAGTAGAATAGGTATTATACACCGGCGTACCGGTAGTGCTGCTTGTCCATACAATTTTTTCATGATTATCGGCAGCACGACACCATTGGAAAAGGGAACCATAAGCCTGATAATCGGTACTGGATGAGGCAACACGACTGGCACCAATGTTCCTATCCATCCAGGTACGCCCGCTGGGGCTTACCATATCCACCACCGTGGTAGTTAACGGCAATGGAATATCTTTGATGCAACGAACGCTAAAGCCGTGTGCCCGATAATTAGGAGCTGCGCTTGCCGAGCCACTGATGAAATACGTTGACCATGTGTACACTCCAAAAACCGTACTACTCCAATACCAACCATTAGTTCCAATATTAACAAGTGCTGTAGTGCTGTAGTTGCGCGCACCTGCCATTGTTAACTTCAGAGTAGTGTAGGCTCCCGTAGCATTATTTCCTCCATTCGCAGCAAAAAGAGCCAGCTCGGAAGCCCACTCTAAATAAGTGGGCACGTGATAACCAGCAGGGCAAGGAGTATTAGCACCGGCAGTTGCACCGCTCCACCAAAGGCTGCCATCGGACTGCTGATTACTTAGCCAATCATACGGATATGAGGGATTACTGATGAACAATGAATTACCGGGGGTCGTAGTGGTGCTCAATGTGGTAGTAGTGCCATTTACCGGAGTTCCAGCAGTAGCGCTGGTCCAGTTTACCTTCTGATGTCCATCGGCGGGACGGGACCACTGGTAAAACGAGCCATAAGCTAAGTAGTCAGTACTACTCGTGGCTTGCTTGCTGGCACCCAGGTTACGATCCATCCAGGTACGCCCGCTGGGGCTTACCAGATCGGCTACCAAGGTACCATCAGGGGCTGTCAGGTCTTTGATGCAACGAACACTCATACCGTGTGCCCGGTAGCCGTTATTGGGAACGCCGGCTGTACTACCGTCGAAGCCTAGGTAATATGTGTTTGAGCTACTCACTGTACTGCTCCAATAGCGACCTTGGGTACCGCTGCTGAGAAGCGAACCATCGAGATTATAGCGTATGCCCGTCATAGTCAATTTTAATGTACTGTAAACTGTTGCAGCATTGGAAATATAAGACAGCTCAGCATTGCATTCAGCATAGGTAGGCACATGATACCCTGTAGGACAGGGATTATTAGCCCCCACGGCAGCGCCATTCCACCAAAGGCTACCATCACTTTGTTGCGAAGTCAACCAATCGAAAGGGCTGGTGTTATTGGTAATAAACAAGGAATTACCCGGCGTGGTAGAACTGCTTAAGGTGGCGGTTGTACCGTTTACCGGCGTACCGGTAGTGGCGCTTGTCCAGGTAATTTTTTCGTGTCCATCCGGCCTGCGTGCCCATTGGAAGAGACTACCATAGGCCAGATAATCGGTAGGGCTGGTTGCTACCCGGTTGGCTCCCAAGTTACGATCCATCCATACCCGTCCGCTGGGGCTTACCAATTGGTTTACCACCGTGCCGTCATAAGCGGTAGTTTGCGTGGCTACCAGCACCCAGCTGCTCAGCACCTCGGTGCCTGTTTTGCTATCGACCGATACGGGCGTAATACCAAAGGCAATATATTTGCCGGCACCCACCGGTGATGCTATGGTATAGATTTTTGCCGTTGCACCGGTAACAACGGTTTTGCCCGTACCTGCGGCATCGGTAGCTACATACCAGCGATACACAGAAGCTCCTTCGGTAGTAGCGGTCGTTTGTGTGGGTACATAAGCATAAACACCTGTTACCGTATTCCCTACAGCCGAAGTGCCGCTAATGCTGACACTCTGTGCTTGCGGAACTTCTAAGTTTTTAATGCAACGAACGCCGTTACCTTCAGTCCTAATACAGTCACCCGTTAATCCACTAAAAGAACTACTATAATAAAGCAAACGCCAACTATTAGTTCCACTCACAGTACTACTCCAGTATTCACCACGACCACCTGCCACATATACAATTCCACTATTCTGAGCTCGATAACCAGACATGATTAATTTCAATACACTATATGCAGTTGCTGCACTTGTGATATAAGACAATTCGGCATTCCATTCGGCGTAAGTAGGCACATGATAACCTGCCGGACAAGGAGTGTTGCCACCCGCTACTGTACCATTCCACCAAAGACTCCCATCACTCTGTTGAGTACTTAGCCAGTCGTTGGGGCTGCTATTGGTGATAATGAACAATGAATGACCCGGGGTAGCTGTTGTGCTTAAAGTTGTAGTCGTACCATTCACGGGCGTTCCGGTAGTGGCGCTTGTCCAGGTGATTTTTTCGTGCCCATCGGCTGCACGGCACCATTGGAACATACTACCGTAAGCCAGATAATCGGTGGAACTGGTGGCTGCCTGCGTGGCACCGATATTCCGATCCATCCACGTACGCCCGCTGGGGCTTACAATATCGACCACTGCGGTAGTAGCCAAATCCTTAATACAACGAATCGCCATACCATGTGCCCGTAAAGCACCACCGGTTTGCATGTAGGCTGAAGAGCTAGTAATGCCCAAAATTCCACAGTATAGTCCACTAGTGGTAGAACTCCAGAAATAACCGATACTACCAACATTAGCTAACCCACCAGTTCCCCAATGACGACAACCCGCCATAGGCAGTTTCAAGATACTATAAGCCGTTGTTGCATTCGTAATGTAAGACAGTTCGGTATTCAATTCTGCATAGGTAGGTACATGGTACCCTGCCGGGCAGGGGTTATTAACTCCTACTACCGTACCATTCCACCAAAGGCTACCGTCTGCTTGTTGCGGACTTAACCAGTCGTTAGGGCTAGTGCTATTGGTAACAAACAACGGATTTCCGGGGCTGGTACTGGCAATTGGTCCGGCAACCGTACCATATACCCCCGTACCCGTCGTGGCACTTGTCCAGCTAATCCGTTCGTGCCCATCAGCAGCACGACACCACTGATAGAATGATCCGTAGGCCAGATAGTCGGTAGGGCTGGTGGCTTGCCGGCTGGCACCCAGGTTTCGATCCATCCATATCCGTCCGCTGGAGCTTAGCAAATCGACCACCAACGTACCATCGGGCGAGGTAACTGTAGGGGATGATTGCACGTTTACCCAACTGCTCAGCACTTCGATGCCCGTTTTACCATCGGCAGATACAGGCATAACCCCAAAAGCAATATACTGACCGGCAACTACCGGAGAGGCAAGGGTATAGTTTTTAGCCGTAGCACCCGAAATAGCTGTTTTTCCAGTGCCGATGCCGTCGGTAGCCACATACCATTTGTAGGTAGAAGTCCCCTCGGCCAAACCGGTAGTTTGCGGAGCCACATAGGTATAAACGCCCGTTACGGCACTACCCAACATGGATGTTCCACTTATGCTTACACTCTGGGCCTGCGGAGCATCCAGATCTTTGATGCAACGGGCACTAAAGCCGTAAGCCCGACCACTGCCGTTCATCGCGGCACCAACCCCGTCGAAGCCTAGGTAATAGGCGCTAGTCCCATTTACCGTACTGCTCCAATAAACGCCGCTGTTACCAGTGCTGTAGAGCGTACCATTACTGCCGCTGCGATTGCCTGCCGTAGGTAGTTTTAATTTACTAAAGGCTGTTGCCGCATTGGTTATTCCGGCTGTAAATTCGGCATTCCATTCTGCATAAGTAGGTACATGAAAACCCGCAGGACAGGGATTATTTGCCCCAACGGCTGTGCCATTCCACCACAAACTGCCGTCCGGCTGCTGCGCAGCTAACCAGTCGTAAGGGATGGTAGTATTGGTAATAAAGAATGAATGCCCCGGCACCGTAGAGGTACTCAGCGTAGAGGTGGTACTATATATCGGTGTGCCTGTTGTGGCACTTGTCCATACTATTTTTTCGTGCCCGTCGGAAGCGCGGCTCCATTGGTAGAGGCTGCCGTAGGCTAAATAATCGGTACTGCTGGTGGCTGCCTGCGTAGCACCCAGGTTCCGATCCATCCATACGCGGCCGCTGGAGCTGGTCAGTTCGTTCACGGCGGTACTGCCGTCGGCAGCTTTGTCCACCTGCAGTTGAACCCAGCTGCTTAACACCTCGGTACCCGTTTCGCCGGTAGTGGCCACCGGAGTTACGCCCGCAGCCAGGTAATAGGTATCATTGAGATAACCGTAGCTACCACCAATATTCACGGTATGTGTACTGGCGGTCTGTCCCGCAATGGCTGTTTTGCCCGTACCTGTGGAGCTGGTAGCATAATACCATTGATAGGTGGGTATTCCTTCGGCACCAATCATAGCAGGCATGATGGAGAAAGTGCCCTTAAGGGCGGCAATAGTCGTGGCATTTTTTGCATTGCCTGACGTGAGTCCCACGAGATTTACCACATCGTAGGCCGGTACAAGAGCAGACGTGGCATACCACGTGCTTATTTTTTCGGTACCGACTTCCCCGTTGGAGGCTACGGCGGTTACACCCACTGCCAGGTACTTGCCGGCGGCGTAACCGTCGCTAAAACTTACGGTATAGGTAGCTGCTGTTTTACCTGAAATAGCGGTTTTGCCTGTACCCGAGGCGTCGTTGGCATAATACCATCGATAGGTACTGCTTGCTCCTGCATCACCCGGAATAAGCACCGGCATGCAGGTATAACCCGAAAACGTTGCGGTCAGTAAATTGGTTGCCAGAGCAGATGTTCCTGTAAGTCCGCTGACATCCACCCGGGCAACGGAAGGCGTAAGCGCGCTCACAAACTTCCAGCTTACCGATTCGAAAGAAGCTATATTGCAAGGTGTAGTGGGAGTTACACCTAAACCGATATATTTATTTACATCAGCAGCTACCACCGTGTAAGAAGAAGGCGTTCCGGTGCCGGTTGATATCACTATTTTGTTCGTACCGGTGGCATCGTCGGCGCGGTACCAGGTGTAGGTACTACTTGTTACGGGACAAGTGGAAGCGGTATTGTTGCCGGTGTAGATGTACCGAATCTCTGGAGTAATAGTCTGGGTTTTGTACAGCACCGTATTGGAAGTGAGGTTAATATCAACCACTACGCCCAAATCGATCGGAATCCACTTGGTGCCGTCGTACCAATATGTAAGTTTATCGGTACTATTGGTATAAAAAGCTCCTACCGAAGTAGGCGTTGGAGGCGTTGCCAAAACAGGGATATAAGGCACTCCTGCTTCGGTACGGAAATAGATATTTTGTGCACATACCGACCCGGAAAGCAATAGCAATGTCAGTACAATAAACGTTGCCTGCCCTCTCCCTAAAAGAGAGAACTGCCCATACGATATATGCCGAACAACCGCGTACAACAGACGGAGAACTGCCGATAGACCGTCGTTGTAAATACCTTTATGCTCTATTGCTGTTTTTTTCATGCCTGTTTTTGTTTGTTTTTTAATTATATCTCTATTCTACCCCAAGCCCCTCCCGCCTTGCGGGATAAATTGCGGGGATGTGAGTTACTTCTGTCTCCTATTCTTTTTATCAAGGTCTCGAAGACCACTCTTTATCCCCCGCCATTTATCCCGATTTGTCGGGAGGGGTTAGGGGTCTTCCTATTCTTTTTCTTATCGTCTCGCATACCATTCTTCAAGTCCCCTTTAGGGGATTTAGGGGTGGTAGAATATTCTCTCCTCTCTCTCCCTCACTTTTTAAGTTCCCGCAATTTATCCCAGCTTGTCGGGAGAAAAACCAAAAGCAGCATTAACTTTCAGGTTAACCGTTCCTCTCTCTAAGCTACCTTAAGCTACTCCCTATTTGCGGGATAAATTACGGGAATATTAATTAGTTTCGTTTACCCCAAGCCCCTAAAGGGGATGAGTAATTAGTTTCGTCTCCTATCTTTTTTCTTATCGTTTCGCATACCACTCTTTGTTCCCCGCCATTTATCCCGCAAGGCGGGAGGGGATTAGGGGCGGTTTTATTTATTCCTCTTCCTATTCAACCCACTTCGGGGTTGTGATTATGAGGGCGTCTTCATCCCCCGGTTGCGCTTCGCTTACAGGGGGTTTCCGTCAAGTCGGAATGTATCATATGCACATTAAACTCCTTCGGAGTAAACATTATCTCATTACCACATCAATCTCATCACCATATTACCAAATCACCACTTCATCACATCTCACTCTTTATCCTCCGCCATTTATCCCGGTCTATCGGGAGGGGTTAGGGGTTATTTATGGAGATTATCTTCCCTTAAAAATCGTACAAGCACCTCCTTGTCATGCTCCCAACCCATACGTTCGGTAATGGTGATGGCACTCTCAGCCAATGCTTCATATATTTTGGGCTGTTGCCGTATCTTTTTCAGTACAGTGGCCACATCGGTGCCAAACTGCCGGTAGTAAGCTTCATCTTTTTTCCATATCTCCAGACAGGTATTGATTAGCGGAAACCACTGTCCGGTATAGTATAATGTTTCAAAATCGATGGCGTTTAAGAAGTATTCACGGGCACGGGTACGTTCGTCATTGCTTTCCCATATTTTTGACAGCACAGTCTCCTGCGCTACGCGGTATTGCATATACCGGGCGGCAAACAGCGGCGAACTACCCAGCGTATCGTTTAACGGTGTAAGGGCTTCATCAATCGCTGCCTGTTCTTTTACAAGTTCTTCTCTAAAGCGGCCTTGGGTGTAAAGGCGTGTCAGCTCTTTCAAAATCGTTTGCTTTTGCAAAAGCCCCTGGCGCGCAGCAAACCAGCGGTCGAGGTTCCTGTTTTCGGGTGAGTGCAGCAGGGTGGTAGTGCCACTGTGTACATACTCGCCATCGCACTGCAAGCTGGGGTTTTCGGTTGGCGAAAGCACAAACTCGTAATACAGATGCTCTTTGCCCGGTATGGTTAGAGCCGCAATGCCTGTACGTGTTTGCGTGATTCCAAAACACAAGGATCCTTTTCCATTTTCGTCAAGGGTTACAAGACCAAGTGTATCTTTACTCACTCCATGCATAGATCTTATCAGAACTTGTTTGCCTGCATATCGGCTAAGACTGAGATGCAGCGTTTGCCCCTGAATGGAAAACACCGAACCCAATAAACCGACCACGATCAGGTTGAAGATACTTGTGTGTTGTAAACTAATTTTGTTCATATTGTCATTTCTAACTCATATTGCAGGGACAGGCCCCATTTATGTGTTTTTTATCCGACAAACCGCTTAAAGCGGTTGTTCGGTTTGTGAGCCTCACGCTCTTTACCGCCCCAAGCCCCTAAAGGGGATGTGAGATAGTATTGTCTCCTGTTCTAATCATCTCATTACCAAATAAATCACATCAACACATCACTCCATTGGTTGCGCTTCGCTTACCGGAGGTTATGCACATTAAACTCCTTCGGAGTAAAAATCATCACATTACCATATTACCATATCATCACATTATCCCATCACCCCATAATCATTGTTTCACGCACCTCACACTCAAGCCGCACGCTCGGTAGCCAACACTGCCCACCGCGACACCGCTGCTGTTGAAGTACAAGTAGTCGGCGCTCGTCCCATACACCGTACTACTCCAATAGAAGCCGGCGATACCAGTGGAGGTGAACGCATTTGTCATACTGACGTTGCGATACCCTGCCGCCGGCAGGTAGAGGGCGTTATTAATCTGATAACCATTGCCGGTCCAGGTCCAGGTATTATTGGTGGCTGTGCCGGGAGCACCAGATGTTGTACCACCACTGAAAATACTGCCCCATTCAGCCTGTGTAGGTACACGGTAACCCGCCGGGCAGGGGTCATTGGCAGTTTTAGCGGCACCCCACAGGGCATCGTTTTGAGGGCTGCGCCAATCGACATTGCCAGTAACAATTACATAAAAATTTGCATTCCCGGGTGTATCCGATGAAGAGGTACCCAGTACGGGAGTGCTACTGCGCAGCTGGTGCCCATCGGAGGGGCGCCCCCATTGGTACAGGTATCCCTTTATGTCGTTGTCAACGGCATCGCCGTTACTTACGTAGGTGTTAGGATCCAGGTTGGTGTTAGCACCCAGGTTATAGGCTTGGAACGTAAGGGTAGTTGTATGCGCCGCATTGCTGTAAACAGTGACGTCGGTTGTTGAATTATCGAGATCTTTAATGCAACGGACGCTAAAGCCGTTCGCCCTATTGTTGTTGTACATCCCGGCACTGCTAGTGTTGAAGTGCAGGTTGTAGGCATACGAGCCACTCAAGGTGCTGCTCCAATAGTAGCCGTAGTTACCAGTACCGTAGAACGCACCATTACTGTCGATGCGGTTGCCTGCCGCTGGCAGTTTTAATCTACTGTAAGCGGTTGCCGGATTTGTTATTCCCGCTGTTAGTTCGGCATTCCACTCCATATAAGTAGGCGCGTGATACCCTGTTGGGCAAGAGTTGTTGATACCAGTGATAGTCCCATTCCACCAAAGGCTGCCATCTGCTTGCTGCGTACTTAGCCAGTCATAAGGAGTATTCGAATTTGTTATAAACAATGAGTTTGGAGCCGTAGTGCTGGTGCTCAACGTAGTGGTAGTACCATTTACCGGCGTACCGACGGTAGCGCTTGTCCAGGTAATCAACTGGTGTCCGTCGGCAGCACGGCACCACTGATAAAGGTTACCATAAGCCAAATAATCGGTGCTGCTGTTAGCTACCTGTGTAGCACCGAGGTTCCGATCCATCCAAATGCGTCCGGTAGAGCTTAGCAGCGTGTTTACCAGGGTACCATCCACAGCTCTGGCAACCTGTATTTTTACCCAGCCGCTCAATACTTCGGTGCCGGTTTCGCCGGTGGTGGTAACGGGGGTTATGCCTACTGCTAGGTAATAGGCATCATTGGTATAGCCGAACCCAACACCGATATTTACGGTGTGTGTCCGCCCTGTTTGTCCGGTAATGGCTGTTTTCCCGGTGCCTGTAGCGCTGGTGGCATAATACCACTTGTAGGTAGGAGCACCTTCGGTGCCGTTAACAGCGGGTGTTACCGAATACGTGCCATTCAGGGCGACAAGGGTGGTGTTATTTTGCGCTTTACCTTCCGTCAGTCCTGCAATATTCACTACGTTATAAGCCGGCACAAGCGCGGTGGTAGGATACCAGGTGCTTATCGTTTCGCTACCGGCATCGCCGTTGGCAGCTACCGGGGTTGCACCAACTGCTATATATTTACCGGCCGTGTAGCCATCACTGAAGCTTACGGTATAGGTGGCTGTTGTTTTTCCCGAAATAGCGGTTCTACCTGAACCTGCAGCATCATTGGCATAATACCACTGATAGGTACTGCTTGCTCCGGCATCACCAGGAATCAGCACCGGTGAACAGGTGTATCCCGAAAACGAGGCGGTTAGTATATTGCCTTTAATAGCATAACTGCCGGAGATTCCACTTACATTTACGGAAGAAACGACCGGTGTGAGTACCGAAACAAGCTTCCAGCTTACTGACTCGAACGCAGGCGCGTTACAAATGGTAGCAGGAGTCACGCCCAGTCCGAGATACTTACCTACATCGCCGGAGGCAACCGTATAGGAAGCCGGAGTACCCGTGCCGGAAGTAATAACTACTTTAGCGGTACCTATGGCATCTGTAGCTCTGTACCAGGTATACGTACCTCCTGATACCGCACAGGCAGCAGGCGTTAAACCTCCCGAATAGATGTATTGTACGTCCGGGGTGACGGTTTGTCCTTTGTATAAAACGGAAGCAGAGGAAAGAGCTGACTTAGCAAAAACGCCGGCCCCTACAGGCACCCATTGAGAACCTTCATACTTATAAACAACTTTATCTGTACTGTTTACATAAATAGAACCTACTGTAGG
>JGI24139J26690_1000053_pt1 | contig 13609 bp, 14 predicted proteins | sample BarGraIncu00221A_FD_26690 | JGI IMG/M metagenome (IMG submission 26690)
AAAGACTTCAACCCAGAAGTAGAATCACAAGGATTGTAACCAATTACAAAATCTAGTGATTTTTAATTTTACGTTCATCACTGGATTTTGGTACTGAGTCCTTATATGATTTTATTTATCCATGATGTAGTCTATATAACTTGTACTCTCTTTTTTAATAATTTATTGAACTTTTTCAGGCTTTTTCTTCCTTTTTTCTCCTTTTTTCTTTCAATCTCAATAATTTATTTCTTAGTGTAATTGCATTGACTAATCCCTTCAGTAGACCAATTTTTTAAAATTCTCTCTTACTCACCTATATTGAAGGGTTTTTTCCGAGAACGATTATTTGGTTTAGAAAGTAATTTATATATAAACTCTATAAATAATGTTAACCAATGACATTAAATAATATAATTACTATCGGTAATATATATGCAGCTTCCAACACCCGAAGATCTTAAAAAAAGAAGAAATGAACTCGGGCTTACCCAGAGCGAACTGGCTAAAAGGGCAGGAGTAAGCCAGCCTCTTATTGCTCGTATAGAATCGGGAGATGTGGACCCCAGGCTTTCAACCGTCAGGAAAATCCTTGAAGCTTTCGAGGAGGCTAATAAGGAGCAGCAGATTCTCATAAGGGATTTGATGCATTCTCCTGTAATTCACGTTTCTCCGGATGACTCTGTGGAAGAAGTAGTAAACCTGATGCATGTTCATGGTTTTTCACAAATTCCTGTGCTTGAGGGGAGTGTTCCAGTTGGAAGTATTTCAGAAGATATGATAGTAAGATTAATGGGCGAAAGTAAGAAAAAACCAATTTCCCAGTTGAAAGTCTCCGGGATAATGGGAGAGTCCTTCCCAACAGTATCTCCTGGCGTTTCTATCTCAATAGTTTCGCATATACTGGAAGAAAATCCTGCCGTTCTAGTGGTAGAAAAAGGAACGATAGTCGGCGTCATAACAAAACACGATGTAATGAAACTCCTTTAGGGCCAATAACTAAAAGCATTTCCTAATAAGGCGTATCTGAGAATAGACTGGAAAGCACATCAATTATATACCAGGATTCAATTAAACCTGAACCCTTAATTTGATTCGGTACTCAACCTATCCAAAGTGCTGAGATTTGTTGAATCCGGTTGGAAAAGGTTAGGGAGCATTAAATGCTTTGAGCCTTTCAGGCACGTCTTATACATAAAGATATAACTCTTAATTGTTTCATAACTGTAAGATTTTAAAAGAACTGAATTTAAATAAATTTTGCTGAACAAATAAAAAACAAAAATCGATTAAATTCTTGAAAGAAATGGAGCATAATACCTATGGATCTGGAAGATAGCCTTCTCATGATGCCTGGCCCAGTACCTGTTGCACCCAGAGTCCTGAGAGCCATGTCAAAACCGATGATCAATCACCGGAGTACAGAATTTGCCGGAATATATACCGATTGTAGGGAAATCCTTTCCAGCGTTTTCCAGACAAAAAACGACATCTTCGTGCTCAGTGGTTCCGGAACTGCGGGAATGGAAGCTGCTGTTGGGTCTGTGGCCGGCAGCGGGGACAAAGTTATTGCCATAGAAAACGGAAAGTTTGGAGAGCGCCTTAAAGATCTTGCAACTCTCTATGCAGAAGTCGTGCCTGTAGTATTCGAATGGGGCCATTCTGTAGATCTTGAAGTTGTTAAGGAAAAGCTTGAAGAAGGGGCAAAGGCCATCGCCCTTGTCCACAATGAAACTTCAGCAGGCATCCTGAATCCCGCTGCAGAAATTGGCAAGCTTGCCAAAAANCATGACGCTCTCTTTATTATGGACGGTGTGACATCTATTGGAGGGGATGATGTCAAAGTCGATGAATGGGGAGTTGACATTGCAATTGTAGGTTCACAGAAATGCCTTGCAGCACCTCCTGGACTTGCAGTCGTTTCCGTAAGTGAAAAAGCTTTCGAAGCTATGAAAGGAGTCGTAAAAAGACCTTATTACAATGATCTCCTCGCATATAAAGAAAGTGGGGACAAAACCAAGCCAGAAACACCTTACACTCCTGCAATTCCTCTATTCTATGCACTTCAGGAAGCCCTGCATATCGTAAAAGAAGAAGGAATGGAGGCACGGATTAAAAGGCACAGGGTTCTTACAGAAGCCGTAAGGGCGGCAGTTGCCGAGATGAACATCGAGATGTTCCCACAGCTTAATGATTACAGTTATTACTCCAACACAATCTCTGCCATGAAAGCACCTGCAGGTATTGATGGAGAGGACATAAAGAACGATATGAAGAAGCGCGGTATAATTATCGCAGGCGGGCAGGAACGCTTGAAGAGCAAAACTTTCAGAATCGGATGCATGGGAATTGTAACTGCAAGAGATGTGCTCTCAACAATCCAGCAGCTAGAAATCGTACTGAATAAACGGGGTTACATTGACAGCCTGGGGGCAGGCACAGAAGCTGCAACCCGGATTATTGACAGGTCCTGAATTAAGTAAAACTATAAAAAATATCAAACCTTTTCAGGAAAACCTAGAAAAAAAATGGTAATCTTGAAATTCCGATCGGATTCACATGCCCACAATAGGAATTGCAGATACTACATTCTCACGCTATAATATGGGGCGTGCGGCGATAGACGAGATACAAAAAAATGTATCCGTAAAGATTAAGAGAGTAACCGTGCCTGGGATAAAGGACCTTCCAGTCGCAGCTAAAAAACTGATCGAAGAAGAAAGCTGCGATATCGTCATGGCCCTTGGGATGCCCGGATCAAAAGAAAAAGACAAAATGTGCTCTCATGAAGCTTCTCAGGGCCTTATCATGGCCCAGCTCATGACCAATACCCATATTATTGAGGTCTTTGTCCATGAGGATGAAGGAAAAGATGAGAAGGAACTTGCCTTTCTCATGGACAGAAGGACCCGGGAACACGCTTTAAACGTGATAAAATTGCTCTTTAAGCCTGAAAATCTGATTCGGGAAGCCGGTACGGGGCAAAGGCAAGGTTTTGAAGACGCAGGCCCGTTGAGGATGTGAAGTAATTAGAGTAAAAACAAAAACTGGAGACCTTATTAGATGACTATCAACCTAGGATTTGTTGTAGCCGAGTTTAACAGAGATCTGACCTATCAGATGGAACTGCTTGGAAGAGAACACGCAGAGTTCCTTGGGGCAACAGTAAAAGAGACCATTCTCGTTCCGGGGGTCTTTGACATGCCCCTTGCAATCAAGAAGCTTTGCCAGAAAGACGATATCGATGCCGTAGTCACCATAGGGTCGGTAATCGAAGGTGAGACAGATCATGACCAGGTGGTCATGCAGCATGCTGCAAGGAAAATCATGGACCTTTCCCTCGAGTTCAATAAGCCTGTAACTCTTGGGATTCCTGGCCCAGGCATGACCCGGATGGCAGCTCATGAGCGTGTGGACTATGCAAAGCGGGCAGTCGAAGCTGCAGTAAAGCTGGTGCGGCGGCTGTGAATTATTAAAAAACTAAATAAACTATTAAAATATAATAAACCAGGACCATCACTATGACATCCGCAAGGCTCAAGCGTGTAGAAGAATCCGCAACGATCAGAATCTCCAACATTGCGACCCGAATGATTAAAGAAGGTACAGACGTTATCAATTTTAGCCTTGGTGAACCTGATTTCAGTACCCCAAAAAATATCTGCGATGCTGCAGCAAAGGCCATGTATGAGGGAAAAACCCACTATGCTCCCTCTGCAGGCATCCCGGAACTAAGGGCAGCTATTGCAGAAAAATTGAGGACAGAAAACAATCTGGATGTGACCGAGACAAACGTAATGGTCACACCGGGTGCAAAGCAGGGAATTTTCGAGATTATGATGGGCGTTCTCGGTGATGGGGACCAGGCTCTTCTCTTTGACCCTTCGTGGGTAACTTATGACGCATGCATCCGTTTTGCAGGTGCAGATACGGTCTGGATTCCAACAGTTCCTGAAAGAGGATTTCTTCCGGATAACTTTGCAGATTACATAAATGATAAAACCAAGCTCATTATTGTGAACAGTCCGGGAAATCCAACAGGCGGGGTATTTGGGAAAAAGACTTTGCAGTGTATTGCCGATCTTGCAATAGACCATGACCTTCTTGTAGTCTCAGACGAAATCTATGAGAAAATCATCTACGACAGAGAGCACATCAGCATTGGCAGTTTTGACGGGATGCAGGAAAGAACCATCACAGTAAACGGTTTTTCTAAAGCTTACGCGATGACAGGCTGGAGACTAGGCTACCTGACTGCTCCTCCCGAGATCTTTAAGCTTCTACTGAAGATACAGTCCCATTCAGTAAGCAGTGCGACTACATTTGTTCAGTATGGTGGGCTTGAAGCCCTTCAAGGTCCTCAGGACGGAGTTAAAGCAATGGTGGACCGATTCAAAGTCCGGCGTGATGTCCTGACTGAAGGCCTTAACAAAATCGGTTTTGAATGCAAAAAGCCAGAAGGGGCTTTTTATGCCTTTGCTAATGTAAGCAAATATGGAAATGGGACAATTGTTGCAGAGAGACTTTTGAAAGAAGCTCAGGTAGCAGTCACCCCAGGAATCGCCTTTGGGGCTTCAGGAGAGAATTTTATCAGAGTTTCCTATGCGACTTCTATTGATAGAATCAGGGAAGCTCTTGAAAGACTCGAAAAGGTATTTACATAAAACTTCATGCATTAAATTACTTTTTTAAAAGATGCTAGAAAACAGGGTTTGCTTGAATATACAAACGGTAGGGTATATTTACCCATACCGTTTAATAACCTCTTTTATGATTGCACCGGTACTGCAAAGCGGGCATTCCTTTGAAAACGGAATTCTGACCACATTTGCAGGAAGGCCTCTTTTAGTAAGTTCTTTTTCCAGGAAATCGATGTCAAAGGACTGATCATAACCTAAAGTAATGATATCCGGTCTTATCTGCTTCAGGGGTTCGAACATATCTTTTTCGCTGCCAAGGAGGGCTTTATCGACCATTCTGAGGGAATTCACCATTTCTAGTCTCTGCGCCTCGGGTATAATGGGTTTTGGCTTGTGAGTTACATTTGAATCCCTGGCAACAATGACGAAAAGTTCGTCTCCTAGAGCCCGTGCCTGGGTCAGGAAATATACATGTCCTGGATGGAGGAGGTCGAAAGTTCCGGTAGCAAGTACACGTGTCAACAGATCACCTGGTCTCGGGTAATACCCTGTAAGGATAAGAAACTTACTGAAAATAACTCTTCCACCTACCTTAAAATAGTGCGGAGTTATTAAAATTGTTTACTTTGTTGACTGTAGCTATCAATTCTACCTATTGTATAGCAATTATTGGAAGAAGAGAATTCCAATTACCGTAAGTAGTATATATGGCTCACAAATATGATTATTGTTTATTAAACTCAGGATGTAAACCTGGCAGTATGAGATAGATCAAACTCGGATACAGTCTTTTACCTCTTCCCGAAGAGGCTGTTAACTTTACCATTATCACAAGTAATATATAATTCTGATAAATATTACTATCGAGATAAATATATAGAAAGAGGAAACCCACATGGTTAAAAAATCGATTCATGAGATCAATAGAAAAATAGAAGATGGCAGCGTCAATGTAGTCACAGCCGAGGAGATGGTCACAATTGTTAAAGACCTTGGCGTAGAAGGCGCTGCAAAAGAAGTAGATGTAGTAACTACAGGCACATTCGGAGCCATGTGTTCATCTGGCTTGATGCTTAACCTTGGACATTCCGAGCCACCTATTAAAATTCAGAAGGTCTGGTTCAATAATGTGGAAGCATATAGCGGAGTTGCAGCTGTTGACGCTTATCTGGGAGCTGCTCAGATTTCAGATACACGGGGAATCCAGTATGGTGGAGCTCATGTTATTGAAGATCTTCTCAGGGGAAAAGAAATCAATGTTCATGCAACTTCATATGGGACGGATTGTTATCCCAGGAAAGTATTAGAGACTACAATTACCCTTGAAGATTTGAATGAAGCAGTCCTTCTGAACCCCAGAAATGCCTATCAGAAATATGCAGCTGCAACCAATAGTTCCAAAAGGATATTAAATACTTATATGGGTGAACTCCTCCCCAATTTCGGAAACGTAACCTATTCCGGCGCAGGAGTACTCTCCCCCCTCTCAAACGATCCAAATTATGAAACTATCGGCATGGGAACAAGAATTTTCATAGGAGGAGCTCAGGGTTATGTTATAGGGAACGGAACTCAGCATTCCCCATCTAGCGGTTTTGGTACCCTTATGCTCAAAGGAAACCTGAAGGAGATGAGCCCTGATTATTTAAGAGCTGCTTCGTTTACCGGATACGGAACCACCCTTTACATGGGAATCGGGATTCCCATACCAATTCTCAATGAAAGGCTTGCAGCTGCCACTGCAGTACGTGATGAGGATATCACAACCAATATCCTGGATTATGCTGTAGGCAGCCGGGACAAGCCAATTATCAGACAGGTGAATTATGCCGAACTCAAATCAGGCCTGGTGCAAATAGAAGGAAAGAATGTCCCCACATCTTCTCTTTCCAGCTTCAAGTACGCAAGAAAAATCGCCAATGAGCTGAAGCAATGGATAAAGCAAGGGGAATTCTTCATCAGCATGCCCGTTGAAAGACTACCTGGCGAGGGTTTGGCCAAACCCATGAAGCAGACACAGGCCGTACCTCTTGTAAAGGATGTGATGTCCGACTTCATTGTGACCATTAAAAAGGACCAGACTATCCAGGATGCTGCAAAGAAGATCTGGGAAAACTCTTTTAATCATCTGGCTGTAATCTCTGATACCGNCGAATTGGTTGGGATCCTGACTGCCTGGGACATCTCCAAAGCTGTTGCAGAGAACTCTTTTGACTCAGTGGAAAGTGTTATGACAAAAAAGGTGCTGACCTGTTCCCCGAACGAGCCAGTTGATATTGCAGCCCGCAGGCTGGACCGCTATGGTGTATCTGCTATGCCGGTAATCGATACTCAGAACCGGGTTCTCGGAATCATAACAAGTGATAATATAAGCAAACTCTTTGCACGGAGGTACTGAATATGAAAATAAAGATCAGCATTCCTACAGAGAGAATCCAGAACCCGATTATTTCCGAGTCTATAATCGAAACCGGAATCTCAATTAATATAATGGTCGCAAATATCGACTCAACTTACGGNGAACTAATTGCGGACGTAAGCGATTTCCAGTTCGATAAAATCAAAAATGCTCTGGAATCCAGGGGAGCAATAGTTTCCATTCTGGATCGTCCTATTCATAGGGATGAGGAGGAATGTGTTGAATGCGGGGCCTGTATTTCTGTCTGCCCTATGAATGTTTATACTTTTGATGAGGCATGGAATGTTCAAGTCGATGAAAAAAAGTGCATTCAATGCGGCATGTGCATCAAGATGTGCCCGCATGGAGCTTTGAAACTGGGAGAGTGAAGGGAAGAAAAGGAGTATTAAGCCGTATAATTATCTAAACCTTATAATTATCTCTATATGTAAAGATTAACAAACTCTCTTTTTCATTTTTCATGAAAACGAAGCAAACAAAGACTGATGTAACCATAGTCTTCTTTTCTTATAAGAAAGTATAAGATTTAATCTCTGCTTAACAGGAGAGTTCCTATTTCATTCAGCTTTAAAGCCTGACCTCATATATGTTCATATATCTTCTTGTGCCATAGCCACAATAATGACAAACTACAAAGTCCTGGTAAAAGACGTAATAAAAAAAGCCGATGTTCTTCTTGAAGTCATAGATGCCCGATTTCCTGATGAGACACGAAATAGCGAAGTCGAGAATGAGATAGTCCGCTTAAACAAACCATTTATAATCGTCATCAACAAATGCGATCTTGTATCAAAGGAAAAACTTGAGAAAACGAAAGCCCGCCTCTCAAAAATCGCACCCACGGTTTTTATTTCCAGTAAAGACAGGTCAGGAACAACGATCTTAAGGTACCAGATCCTCGAATCCGCGCGTATAAAAGGGCGTGATATCCTTGTAGGCTCCCTCGGCTACCCCAATGTGGGCAAATCGTCGGTAATCAATAGCGTTACAGGCAGACACAGAGCTGGCACATCTCCCATATCCGGCTACACAAAAGGAGTCCAGCATGTGGATGCAGGCTCAAATATTATGTTTATAGATACACCTGGGGTGATACCTTTTGATTCGAAAGATGAGTATACCCAGGGCCTGCTGGGAGTAAAAGATGCAACCCACCTGAAGGACCACGTTGGTGTAGCCATGAAGATAATAGAAAAAATTCTTGCTGAGAACAAAACTACCCTTGAGTCCTTCTATCATATTAAAATAGAAAATGAGAGTTCCTATGATATCCTTAGGCTTATAGGCAAACAGTGTAATTTCCTGCAGAAGAAAGGTGAATTAGATGAAACAAGAACTGCTACCAAAGTAATTAATGACTGGCAAAATGGGCTTCTTCTTATTTAAGTCAGATAAAATATTCATAATGTTTATATATATTTCAGTTTGGCATTAAATAAGGCTAATTAACCTATTTTTTCAGTCATTAAAACCCATGGACTAAAAGTTTAGCTCAAAATCCTTAAAAGAGTTCGATACTACACTAGCAAAAAATTAACTAAAATGGAATCAAAATCTGTACTCCAACTCGACAAATCAAATTGTGAAAAGTATAGGTTCTAAGTTTTTCAACCGATATAAGGTGAAAAATCACAGAGTAAAAAGAGAGAAAGTGATGATGTAATAAATTACAGAGCAGCACTTTACGTTGAGAATCTGAATTTAGAACTTTCTGTGGTTAGGAAGACAGTCTCTGCAATAAACCGGCCTCCCTTCGGTTGGTTTGAATGGAACTTCGGTCTCAACACCACAGTCCGAACAGGTAACCTTGTGCATTTCCCTGGGGCCGCTACTGCCGCCTCTGAAACCACCACCGCGATTACTGCCTCCGCCACCCCGGTTGCTGTCTCTGTTGCCACCCCGGTAAGAATTTCCTCTGTCATTAAAACCCATTTATGCTTCACCTCCGTTTATAGCAGATATCCTTTAGGTCGCTATAAAAATAAGATCGTATACAATTCTTTTACTAAAAACAAAAATGAAGTTTTTAATAACAGATTATATGACTCTTTATTTTTACTGCCAATTTTTTTCTAGTTCTGATACTATATAAATGTATCTAGCAGGTATTAGTGATATAAGAACAGGATCTGCAAACTCGAAAAAACCTTCTCTGCCCTCATTTAACTGCTTTAACTGGAAAAACAATATACATTGTATAGCTATTATTTAATAGTTATTTTATGAGAAGTATAACTTTCTAAAAATAAGGTTAAGAAGCAATCTTTTATAAGTAAAAACCAGATACAGATTAATGAATTATTATTACCTGCTTTTATTGGCAATTGCATTTGAAGTATTTGGACTACATGCATGAAACTTTCCCAGGGATTTTCAAAATTGCTTCCTTCAATTTTAATTTTCGTTTTTTATGCCTTGAGTTTCTTCTTTCTTACCCTTGCCCTTAAAGGAATAGATGTAAGCATTTCATATGCAATATGGGCAGGGCTCGGGACGGCCTTTATTACTGTGATCGGGATTTTCTGGTTCAAGGAACCTGTAAATGCTTTAAAGATGGTTTCTCTTATCGTCGTAGTAGCAGGAGTTATCGGACTTAACCTCAGTGACAGAATTACCTGATAAAAGTCAGAAAGACCGACATCTGCCATCGGTCCAATACTAAAAGGATAAGCTCTGGCAAACTCAAAGTAGTTTAGCAATGACAAAGTGTTCGTTAATGTCATTTCTCTNCCTGGTTTTGGGTTCTTTAACACTGAGGTAGNCACATAAAACCCTCAGTTTATCAGTGGGCATGCGAGTTCTTTTCGAAAAAAGTAGTGATTAGAAAAACTTGCAACTTAAAGATTAATTATTCCATACCGATGTTAAAAACCCANATTTCGGAAATAGCAGCCTCAAAAACAATAACTTGAGAACATATGCCTAAAAAATAAGAAAGATATTTCAGGCAACCCTGAATCCGCCCTTAGGATTGCCTGAAAAATTCTTCTGTGTAAGGGATCAACCCTGATTTATACGGTCTCTGACACCGTCTTGTTACCGTCGCATTCAGGGTTTTCGCCGCAGCAGATCCGGTTCGGGTCCTGACCTGCAGGCCTGATTCGTCACAGAGAAATACGGCAAAGTGCTTTCTGTCGCCGTGCAACCGCTCTTCCCAAACAGTACCTGTAGGGTCCAAGGCAAGTTGCCTGCACGGGATTCATCAGCGACTTCTGCTACAATGGCTCCGGAAGGAATCAGAGACAGCAAGGTTCTTGCAAGAGTAGCAAATGCCGCAGTTTTCATAACTGAACTTCCCTTAGCGTTCGTTTTTTCTGTTTTGAATTTTTTCCTTCTTATTTTTTCGAGATCTTTATTCCTTCAGATTTTAAAGATCTATTAAATCCCCAGTTTATTGTTCCCGTCTTTTGACTGTATTTTATTCGGGAGCTAATCTGGGACTAAATCTTATATTTGTAAAATTAGAATATAAGTATACTTTTTGTAATAGTCATATTATTTCTCGTTATCGAGGTCTTTGAAACTTGATAATACTTTATTTACCTTTACAAAAGATGAAAGAAACCTGAAATTTGAAAAAAAAATATATTAATTCCCATATTGATCAAAAAAGGGCTTCAAAAAGCAAAAAAATGTTTCCAATAATGATTTATATTCTGATTATCTGTTTTATCAGTAATAACAGCTAGAAAAATAAATAGAACAGTAAATCATTTTTAATAGATATTGCTCCCAACATACAGCTTTTAAATCCCATAAAATACCTTTAGCGAACTGCTTGGAATTACGACAGACCCGTACTCCGGAATTAAAAATGGACTTTACGTTTCCTTCATGCTCATGTCTCCGCATGAGATCAAAAGAACCATCTGAGAAAACTTTGCATACAGAAGATAGATAGGGAGCAATGTCAAAAAAGATGCTCAGATAGGCTTTTACTAAGTTTTATATGAAAAACAAGCAATGTCCTTGAGCTGTTGATCAATTCTGAAAAAACGAGTACAACCCCTGCATTTGAGGAAAATGAAAAGAGACTCTTATGCTCGCATTTTTCAGTAATTCTTGTACACGACCCCTTTTTACTTATTTGGCTAATGGAGTTTCAAAATCCAGAAATGAGTAGTTAAAATCACTGATAATATAACAGAGTTCGTAATCCTATTTTTATATTACCGTGCATAAATAATAGCTCATGCCATCCGAAAGCAAAGACGCCGACCCCTTCAAGGAACTCAGGTGGAGTGACATCCAGGACTGGGCAGGAGGGAAGGCCACGGCAAAAGGAATGAAGTACCAGGAAGAAGAACGAGTAAAAGAGATTAAAAGCACTCCTGAAGGCAGCCTGATCGCCCGCGTACAGGGGACAACAGAGTATTTCACAGAAGTTTCTCTGGAAAACGGAAAACTTAGTTCCATCTGTACCTGCCCTGTAGGACACGACTGTAAACATGGGGTTGCAGCTGTACTTGAGTATCTCGAACGCATAGAACAGGGAGAAGACGTTCCCGTCATTTCTGATAAGGACTTGCTTATTGCAAGAGCCAGAATAGGATATGCAGGAGCTGAAACCTTTGGAACTTTTGACGCTGAAGAATCCTCACTCCAGAATCTGCGCAAGTATCTGGAACAGCTGGAAAAACTGGAATTAATCGAAATATTGCTGGCATTCGCAAAAAAAGATTCATTGCTTGGCGTGTATCTTAGAGACCGGCAAAAACTTGCATCAGAGAACCCAGCAGGAATTATTGGTGGAATTTACTCTGAACTGGATGAACTCTGGAGAGAAACAAGGGATTATGACTACTGGAGTTACGAAAACGAGAATGTACCTGATTTTTCAGACTTGCAGGTCCGGCTTGAAAGCCTGCTTGATTCAGGCCACCCTGACGAGCTGCTGGAGATTGGAAAAGCGCTCATGGACAAGTACGACGGAATTGCTGAATACGACGAAGAAGGAGAAATCGGAACAAAAGTATCCAACTGCATGGATGTAGTGTTTAAAGCCTTATCTCAATCCTCTCTACCTGCCCATGAGAAAATGCTTTATGCCCTTGAAATTGAGCTAAAAGACAATTACAACATTCTTGATGAACATACTTTCTGGAAAGAGGATTTTAGTCCGGAAGAATGGAGACTTTTTGCAGAATCCCTGAAATTTCGGTTACAGGAAGCTGAAAAAACAGAAAATGCCCTGTACTATTCATCCTGGGAGTGGGATTATATCGTTGACAGGCTTGTAGATGCCCTTGGTAAAGCCGGGCTTTCTGAGGAGATTATCCCGATATGTGAGCTCGAAGCCGAAAGATCAGGCAGTTATGTCAGGCTGGTCAGAATACTGCTCGATTCAGGGGACAAAGAGAAAGCTGAAGAGTGGATTTACCGGGGAATCAGAGAAAGCAGGGAAGAAGAACCAGGAACTGCTCACCAGCTCTGGCAGATCCTTCTTGAAATAAAGGAGAATGAAGAAAATTGGCTTTTTGTAACCGCCCTTGAAGCAGAAGAATTTTTCAGGTACCCTCAACTGGCCAGCTATATTGGGATGCGGGAAGCAGCCAGAAAAATTGGGAAATGGCAGGAAATCCGGGAAGCTGCTCTCAGGTACCTGAGAAACGGAGAACTGCAAGTCAACCAGCTTAGAACTACGGAAGAAACTTCAATACTTCCTGGCATTCTTCCAAAAACAGGACTGCTGGAGATTGGCTCGTTAACGAAAATTAAACCTCCTGTTTTTGATTTGTTAATAAAAATAGCTATTCAAGAAAATGATCCCGAAGAAGTTGCCTGCTGGTATGAGAAGTTCAAGAAAAACAGAGGTGAAGCTGAAAGATACCTGAATTCTGCTTTTGAAAACGAAATTGCGAATGCAGTAAAAGAAAAATATCCTGAAATCGCAATTGAGATATGGAAAAAACATACAGAAACTCTTATCTCCAAAACAAAAGTAAGCTCATATGAAGCAGCATCAGTGTACATCCGGAAAGTGAAGGAGACACTGGAAGCCATTGGAAAAAAGAAAGAATGGGAAGCCTATCTCAGGGACACAAGGGAATTGCATAGACACAAAAGAAAGCTGCTTGAAATTCTGGACATGATGGGAGAAGACCGGATCATCAGTGGCTGAGAATAGGATGGAGAGGGTCTCAACAAGCAAGAAGTAATTGAAGGAAGAATAAGAACAAGTATATATATATAAAATTTCATAAATAGAAATTGATTCAGATTGACTCATATTCTAATCAACTATGCTTCAAAAATACTGATCCGAATAGAACATTATAGAAAAATATTGAAAAAGTACTTACGGACAAAAACGAAACAAAGGAGCTATGAAAATTATGCCAGCAAAAGTCAACAAAGAAGAATGTACAGCCTGTGGAACCTGTGTGGAAGAGTGTCCTGTAGAAGCAATCATTGTTGATGAAGATATAGGTTGTGCAGTTGTAGACGAAGATGAATGTGTAGACTGTGGAGCATGTGAAGAAGCTTGCCCTACAGAAGCTATAAAGACTGAAAAAGACTGAAAAGGACTGAAAAAGGCTGAATAACCGAAAAGAGCCGAAATTGTATTTTT
>JGI24139J26690_1000054_pt1 | contig 13583 bp, 9 predicted proteins | sample BarGraIncu00221A_FD_26690 | JGI IMG/M metagenome (IMG submission 26690)
TTGTTTTAANGAAAATTTTTCGCAAAATAAGCTTTATTATCTAATATTATTGGAAAATAAGGAATATAGTAGTAAATGGCAAAACCTCATATAAATTCATAAACTAAACTTTCCAGAAGCTGAGTTCCGGAGCAAAGTTAGGAAACAAAGTTTCGGGCGTGAGTTCCAGTGTAAAGTTCAGGGAGTTTAGTTGAGGTTTCATAGATGGGACTTGCAGAAAGCGCATTTGAAGGAATAGACCTGCACTTGCAAAGCGGATGAATTTAAGGGATGGAAGTTGCTGGGTCATGTACACGAGTTATTGATCAATTAATTCTTCCAGGTTCAATGGAAGTAAAAATTGCTGCTTTTGATCGTACCTTTTGAACATGGAAACACTGGGATTAATTTTCTTTAAAAGTATACTTTTTATGTAATAGATATCTTTAAAGAAGATAAATATTCCGATATTTATGACCCAAATGTACTATCCAGAAGAGTTTTGAGACGGCCTGCTAGATGGTCTTAGTAATAAAGTACATCGGCTTTAAGCCAAACCTCTGCATTTCTCAATTTTAGCTTTTAATTTCAGGCTATTTTCAACTCTATCCGTCATTTATGCAGAGGCTTGAGGATGATCTCTGTCTATCATCGGTAAAGGCACTCTACTCGAAACTTCTCAAGGGAAGGTCAGGAAAACCGAAGGAAAAGCCAAACCCTTTTAAAGGTGAACCTCTCTCAATCTGCGTGACATGTCCAGACCAGCATATCTTGGTAAAATGCTTCTGCACTGGTGCGAGGCCTGTAATGTGCCTGTACTCGGAAGACGGTGCGGATGCGGAAAAAGTACCACAAAAGTTGAGGTTACCCCACCAGGAGATATCCGCCCGGCTTTTGATTATGATATAAAGCGCATAAATTCTGTTTCTGAAAAACAGTTCAACGCTCCTCTGATACCTGACGGTCACCTTGCAGTGCTGAATAAGGCACCGTATGAAGACCGAATGGATGAGATAATAGTTGATGGGGAAGTCCTTGCATCTCTCAGATTTGAAATCGAGAACTGCGAATGGGTCCTGCTTCCCAGACTCGAAGCGGCAAGACGGCTTTTCCAGGGCAGAGATAAAAAAGACCTGAAGAAATGGGTTGTTATCGACCAAGAAATTGTACCTTTCATCCTGGAAAAAGGAGCAAGTGTTCTGGCTCCTGGCGTTCTTGATGCCGATCCCGATATCAAGAAAGAAGATGAGGTCGTTGTCCTGAATCCTGCTGGAGAAGTAATCTGCTGTGGGCGCGCTCGAATGACAGGAAGGGAAATGTGCGAAGAAAAACGCGGGAATGCAGTGAAACCGCGCTGGAACAGCGAACCGAAGCCTCAAAAAGTCAGTCCTGCAGGACAGAGTTGGGAAGATGCCGTAAAAGCCAACGAGAAAATCATGGACCTTATGACAGAAACCTCCCGCTCCTTCATTGAAAATGTTGCAGGGAGCATGGACATGAAGGTAAGTGTATCATATTCCGGGGGTAAGGATAGTCTTGCAGTGCTCCAGTTAGTTGATGAGACTCTGGATGATTACGAGATAATGTTCGCAGATACAGGGCTTGAATTTCCTGAGACCCTTGAAAACATTAAAAAGGTTGCCGAATACTATGGGAAAAATCTCAAGATTGCAAGTGCAGGAAATTCTTTCTGGGATTCACTAAATGTTTTCGGTCCCCCTACCATGGACACCCGCTGGTGCTGCAAAATCTGTAAACTTGGGCCCATTACCCGGTTGATTGATGAAAACTATGAAGGAGGCTGCCTGAGTTTCATAGGACAGCGCCAGTACGAATCCCATGCCCGCTCCATTAGCAAGAAGGTCTGGAAAAATCCCTGGGTAGGTAACCAGGTGGGAGCCTCTCCGATTCAGGAATGGACAGCCCTACATATCTGGCTCTACATTTTCAGAACAAAAGCTCCCTATAATCCGGCTTATGAGAATGGTTATGACCGGCTGGGATGCTGGCTCTGCCCGTCTTCATCCCTTGCTGACTTTTTCCAGTTAGAGGAAAGCCATCCTGAGCTTGCAAAGAAACTCAATTTTCACCTTCTTGCCTATGCAGAGAAAATGGGACTTTCCCCTGAATGGGTAAAGTACGGTTTATGGCGTTACAAACGATATCCAAAGGTTCTCCAGGTACTTGCGGAGAAAAAAGGGATTTCCTTGCTCCCGTCTCAGGAAGCCCAAAAGGAACTTCATTTTGAAGTCGCAACCGGATACAGGCCCTGCAAGGCAGGAGGAATGTCTGCGGACGGAAGCTTCGGGCAGGCAATAGATATGGAAATTCTGGAAGAAAGTGGAATGCTTTCCCCAATCGGAAAGGTTTCATTTATAGAAGGGGCTGCATCGGTCTCTTTCGGGGAGTCCAGAGCTCAGGTCTTTGCCTCAGGAAATGTTAACGGGAGAAGCGGAAATGAAATGGTGCTGAAAAAGCTCATGAGAATGGTTGAATTCTCGGTAAGAAGGGCTTTGCTCTGCCAAGGATGCGGGATCTGCGTGGGCCACTGCGAGCACAGTGCGATTGAAATGAAAGAAAAGAGAGTAAGGATCAGAGAAAGTTGCATTAACTGTGGGGCATGTATAGAAGTCTGTCCGCTTGTTAAGTTTCTCTAATTTTTCCAGTTTCAAGAGTCGTCATTTAATGTTCTATCAATATTATCTTTGGGCAGGGCCAGACTCAATAATCAAAAAGGCTTTTCTGACCCTTTATTTTCTGAAGATCGCCTACTCTGACTCCCACACGCCGGAACTCGACATGGCTTTCCGAAAGAAACTCACTCATTATTTCGTGAGCCGCTTCGAGAAGGACTTCCTTTGAGGAAACCGGGTGGTTTAATGTGCGGCTTTTAGTGTACATCCTGAAGTTTGAGTTTATGATCGTAACNGTTACTGTCCTGAAGGAAAGTTCCCTTGAATCGAGTTTTGAGATNACATCCCCGGCTAGCCTGTCAAGTAACGGCGAAATAAGCTGAANGTCAAGAGTATCCTCAGGCANCGTTGCGATCCGCCCTATCTGTTCGGAACCTTCCCTCTCTTTCAGGGGGGACTCATCGACTCCTACTGCAGCCTGTTTAAGCCAGATTCCCCGGGGTTTTCCAAAAGCTGAAACCAGATCTATAACATCATGCTCTGCAAGGTCTTTTATCGTAACAATGCCCATTTCCTGCAGTTTTCCTGCAGTTACGTCTCCAATTCCCCAGAGTTTGGACACTTTAAGAGGCCAGAGGAAGCTCTCAAGCTTATCCGGACTTACGGCCGTGATCCCGTCAGGTTTCTTTACCGAAGATGCCATTTTGGAAATAAGCTTATTTGGTCCTATCCCCACTGAACAGGTCAGGTTCTCCTTTTCCTTTATTTCATTTTTTATCTTCATCCCGAGTTCAAAGGCCAGGCTAAAGTCCCCACCTGTTTTTTCGGTAATTTCCAGAAACGCCTCGTCAATGCTAATCTGCTCAAAGGCATCCCCGTTCTCCCTAACATCCGCATAACTCCGGAGGATTTCCATGACCCTATCCGAAACCAGGGTGTAGAACTCCTTCCTGACAGGCAGGAAGACAGCTTCAGGATTCAGCTTTTTTGCCCTCGAACAGGGCATACCTGACCTGATTCCGAATTCCCGCGCGATATAGTTGCAGGCACTTACAGCCCCGCTGAGCTCGCTTCGCCCTGAGAGCATGCAGACCACTACGGCTTTTCCTCGGAGTTCCGGATTTTCCCGCTCCTCGATGGCTGCATAAAAATAATCCATGTCCACATGGAGAATGACACGCTGCATCATAGTAAAAGAGGCTGGGATGATTTGTATAATTATCTCTCAAGTTTTAAAATCAGAAAAGTATAAACAATATACTATATTTTCGGGCTTAACTTGGGATGTCAAATTAAAACCAATTCTAATTAAGAACGCTAACTATTTACGTTTAAGTCACTTGGAAATTTAGGTTGTGAGTCATTGATCAAATCTGAAAAACGAGTATATTCCCCTTGTTTGGGAAAATGTTTAGAGGTTCTTATGCTTAAGATTCTCAGTAACTCTCCCCTGTGACCAGATCTCATATGTCAAATAGATTGTTCGTAGTGAGATCAATAACAGCGATTAGAGTAACTGTCTAATCTGACAAAGTTGGGGTAGGACATAGTAGTTTATAATTAAGGAATTAATGAATAGTGATATGTAGACTCGAAATTGCTGGAGCATTGAATAGCGCTCAAACTGTTAAAACAATCCTCCGCATTTAAAAGTAGTAAAAATAAAAGAATGCAGATTGCAAAGCCGATAGCCGACGATTTATCCATATATCCCCCTTATAAAACACACTAAAGAAGATTAGAGGAAAGCCCGGAAGAGTTAATTCCTTCTAATGCAGCACCCGACACTGATATTCCAAAAACAGACCCCATGGAATGTAATTATTCGGAATAGGACTAACATCTTCCAGGTAACTTTTTATTCATATGCCCTACCTGAGATTCCTCACTCTTATTGACTTATTAACTCCCATTATAATATATCATTATCCCCGATGTTATTTCTAATTAATTATACGAAAAATAGTTTCTGAACAAAAGTTACTTCTGCATAAAAAATTATTAAATCGAACAACAAATTAATATTAGTTATGTATTTGTATTATTCACTGGAATCTTCAAAATTTAGTTGGAGTTCTCCTCTAAAAAACAACACCAAATAATGATATATCAAATTCTTTGTTTGAAGACAAAATACGAACTATTGCAAACAATGTACAAAAAAATTAAAAATATCAAAATTTTGTAGAATATTTGGTGGAAATTTTGGTAACAAGATAAAGCCTATTTCTTCAAGAGATCACAGGAAAATATTCAAGTTTTTTCCAATCTCACTTTTTTAGCAATGTGGCTTCCTACCTGTCTTATATTTACAGGTGAGGAAACCAGCATTGCAGGCTTAAATAGATCTAGGAGGATTTTCGTTTTTTGTCTGTTCGTATGACATATTAATGTACGACATCGAATTATTTAATACTTTTGATACTAATTGTGTTATTTATTATTTGTAAATTAAAAATATGTGTTACCCCTTATAAGTATCACCTGCCAAAAATGAATTTCTTTTTGTGAACTGCCTTTCGGAGCTAATACGTCCCGAGATAAAATATAACTCCGAATCATATCGCAGGCTCAAATTCCGTATCCAGGTATCTTTCCTTTAAACAGCATTTTGTACTGTTTATTGCACCAGCTACTTAGGATCTTGATCTTTTTGTGAGGGCACATAACTTAACATTTCCAGATTAAGGCGCAAACAGTAAAATGAAAACTTGGAGCATTAACATAAAAAGGAAAAAAAGAAAGTAAAAACCACAACGCATAAAAGAGATAACTTCATTAGTTGTAACACTATTTTTAAAAAAGTTAATTTTCATCATTTAGACCGATCTTCATACAGGACGTTTTCAAGTATGAGCATGCAGAATTCCCCACAGAAGCCCGAAGAAGCCCCAAGCATCCCGAAAGAAATAACAGGCATGAAGAGTCGTAAGTCTGATAAAGGGTCTGAAAGAGCAAATAGGGTCTCTGAAAGAAGCGGCATTCCTATCCTTGAAGTCAAAGATCTCTGCCACAGATATCCTCATCTTGATTCAAATGCCCTGGATAAAATCAACCTCAAAATATTCAAAGGGGAAAGGGTTGCGGTGCTTGGGGCTAATGGAGCAGGAAAATCCACTTTATTCAAGCATCTTAACGGAATTCTGCGTCCTCTCTCAGGAGAAGTCCTGGTAAAAGGAGAAAAGATTACTAAAAAGAATGTCAGGGTCTGCAGGGGAACAGTAGGGATTGTTTTTCAGGATCCTGATGACCAGGTGCTAGCTCCGAGTGTTGAAGAGGATATAGCTTTTGGGCCTATCAATATGGGTCTATCCAGAGAAGAGGTCGAGAAGAGAGTCAAAGAAGCCCTGGAGATGGTCGGACTTAAGGGTTTTGAAGAGCGAGCCCCGCACCACCTGAGCGGGGGGCAGAAGAAACTTGTGGCAATTGCAGGCATCCTTGCCATGCGTCCTGAAGTTATCGTGCTTGATGAACCAACAGCAGGTCTTGATCCTCTGAGCTCCGCTCGCATTCTGGAGCTTATCATGAAAATGAACCGGGAACTCGGAATTACTCTACTCCTTTCCACCCATGATGTGGATGTTGTTCCTTATTTTGCTGAAAGGGTTTTTGTTCTCCATCACGGGAAACTTGAAGCCGACGGAAGCCCAGAGGAGATATTTGATGATCCCGAACTTCTAAGGAAAGCTCATTTAAGACTCCCGAGAGTGGCTGAGGTATTCGAAATGCTTCAGCAGGAAGGAATAGATGTTGAGATACAGATAACAGCCGAAACAGCCAGGGACGAAATTATGAGGGTTATAAATTCCAGCAATCAAACGGCCAGAATGGAGTGAAGGCCGAAAAAAGCTTCCGAACAGGAGAACATTTAATGGTAACCCTTACGGATATTGAACGAGAGTCATACAAAAACAGCCCCATACACAGGCTTGATCCAAGAGTAAAATTACTTTTTACGCTTGCTATAATCATTTACGTTGTGAGCCTGCCCAGGATTCATGAAAAAAATATGGTTCGCCTTCTTGCCGTAGAAACTTATTTGCTGCTTCTTGTGCTTGTTGCCGGGTTGGACTTGAGGTACTTTTTCCTTCGCATCCTTGCTATTTTACCTTTCGGGCTTGGAATTGCCCTTCTCCAGCCTTTCCTGAGACCTNCCTTTATAGAAAGCTTCACTCCTTATCCTCTTGACCTGCCTTTCGGGCTCAGTATAACCTATGAGGGAATTGCCTTCGGGAGTTCGTTAATTGCGAAATTCCTGGTCTGTATAACAGCTATAGTCTTTCTTTCTTCTACAACACGGATGAGAGACATGGTATCAGCAGCAGACAGACTAGGTATTCCAAGGGAATTCACTCTGCTCCTGAGCATGATGGTACGTTATCTTTTCCTGTTCTGGTCAGTCCTTAAAAGAATAAAAATTGCACAGGAGACCCGTCTCTTCAACATATGGAACAGGAAAGTACCCCGAAAGTGGGTTCTAAAACAGTTAGGACACAGCATAAGTGCGATTTTCGTGCGCTCCTATGAACAGGGAGAAAAGACCTATATCAGCATGCTCTGCAGAGGTTATGGAAGCGGGCATGACAAAGCATATTACAGGGCAAAAATTCGGGTTCAGGATATATTCTTTTTGCTTCTCAGTACAGGAAGTATAATTTATATTCATATTTTCGTCTGAATAGCTCTTATAGTGCCGATTTTCCGATCCTTCAAATTCTGATTTTGGGATGAGCATTAATTGAATCTGAAAAATGTCATACAGGCAACTCAATTTGACGTATCTATTAATAAAGAGATACTCAATTTGATGAAAGAGGAAAATTGTCGAACAAAGTAATACCAAAATGTATATATGTAATACTTGGCTATCTGATATTGTCAAAAAATTCTTTACAAATAACTAGCGGGAACATTAGGAACTTTTTAAATGAGCTGACTCGGCTCTATAAAGCAATCTAAAACTCTCGTTTTAAGAGTGTTTTTGTTTCTAACTGAAGTGACATTTTCCATATCATAAAGGATTCATGCCATAAAGAATTCTTCAGTCAAAATAAAGATCTCCGATCGAAGCCACAGGATACGAGAAAAGGGTAGAAAGAGGGAAAAAATGCATATACCAGATTCTTTTATGCCTTTAAGTCAGGCAATAATCTACTGGGCTATTGCTCTTCCATTCATTATAATGTCAATGAGATGGGCGAAAAACGATCTTGATGAAATGAAAGTGCCGATTTTCGCTGCTCTTGCAGCCGGGATTTTTGCAATCCAGGCCATGAATATTCCCATAGGGATGGGAACAAGCGGACATATGGTAGGGGCGGCCCTGGTGGCGATTATCTTTGGAAGCCCATGGGCAGGCGTTCTTGTGCTGACGCTCGTACTGCTTGTACAGGGTTTTGTCTTTGGTGATGGCGGGATCACTACAATGGGCGCAAATATCCTGAATATGGGTGTTATTTCAGGATTTGTCGGGTATTATACTTACAGCGCACTTCGCAGAAGCATGAGCGTCAGTATCGCAGCTTTCGGAGGTGCCTGGCTCGGGCTTTTTATTTCGGCTATCGCCTGTGCAATTCAGATGTGGCTTGCGGGCAATTTCCCCCTTGTCCCAGGACTTATAACCATGGGAACTTACCACCTGATCATCGGTTTTGTCGGGGAAGGGCTTCTTACCTCGGTTGCAATCACAGCAATTGCCAAATCCCGTCCTGACCTTCTTGATGACAGCCTGGATGCCAGAAAAGCCAGAATTGAGGAGGCCTTTGCGTGAATGGGAAATCGAACATTAAATTCCTTTATGCAGGAATTGCGATCGCACTTCTTCTTTCAATTCTTGCCCCTTTCCTTGCTTCCCCGGATCCTGACGGACTGGAAAGCGCTGCTTCAGGCGTTGTTGAAAAATCTAAGCTGTCTGAGCTGGAAAAAACTGAACCTGCAGTAAGCTCTCCAATGGCTGACTATTCTATCAAAGGCATGGGTAAAACCGGGGAAGTTCTAGCAATTGTCGTGGGGACAGTTTCAATACTAATCATCAGTTTTGGACTGGGTAAAGTCTTCAACAAAAAAGCCTGAACAGAAAGCCTGGGCCTCTTTCCTGAAAAGCTGTTTCTCTTCCCAAAAGTCCGGGAGAAACGGCTCACCTATCTACCTTTTTTTCACGAGTAAAACTTTTCTTAAAGCTCTTTTCAGATTCTGCCTCAACAAGAATAATTTTGCTCTTTTAACTTCCGGAAGATACTGTCCTGTCATTTATCTATAAATATCCCTGTCATTTACCTCTGAATATAAACCTGGAAGGACATAGTTCCTTTACAATACATATTTCACATTTCGGTTTTCTCGCCTGACAGATCTTCCTCCCATGATAAATCAGTGTCATGGAGATCGAATCAAGGTCTTCCTTTCGCGCAAGGGATATAATGTCCTGTTCGATTTTCTCAGGGTCGGAATTCTTTGTAAAGCCCAACCTTCTTGAAACCCTTTTTACGTGCGTATCTACAGCTATGCCCTCTATTACCCCAAATGCCCTCGCAAGTACGATATTTGCTGTTTTTCTTCCGACTCCGGGTAAAGTAACCAGTTCTGCCATGGTCTCAGGAACTCTTCCATTGTAGTGCTCGATAATCAATCTGGCAGCATCTTTGATATTCTTCGCTTTGTTTTTGTAAAAACCCGTGGAGTAAATATCATTCTCGAATTCTCTGAGGTCTACATCTGCATAATCCTCTACAGTCCTGTATTTATTAAACAACTTCTCAGTCACCCTGTTAATCTGAACATCAGTAGACTGGGCAGAGAGAATGGTTGCTACAAGAAGCTCCAGAGGATTGCCGTAATTAAGGGAAGGCTTTGCATCAGGGTACTCTTTCTTCAGAAGAGCCCAGATTCGGTCGAAGTTGTGTCTGTTGTCAGGAATGTCATACTCCTGCAGAGAGTCCTGTGTATCCGATTTTTTTTGCTTTTTTTCAGGCATGAGTGATTCCAGGCTTATTAGGTTTATTTTCAGGTTTCAGCCGTGGTAATTTTTTGCAGGAATTTCTATTTACACTTTTTGGAGTAAGGCCCCAGAAGGTAAGTTTGAGTGCTTGCGTTTATCTCTTGCCGGAGTATTCACAGCATATACCGAATATCCGAACACGTAGTAGGATAGGAAAAAACCAGCTTTTTTATGTCCGATGCCTTGAGTCCAAGCCGCATTAATGTAGCGAAAATATTGATGACTTCTTCGGCATTCGGGCCAAGGATATGAGCTCCCATTATACGGTCGTTTGCTTCATCAATAATTACCTTTGAAGCCGCAAACTCTATTCCTGCTCTCCTGCTCGTATTCCAGTTGCTTCTGTCATGGAAGATTACCTTATACTTATCGCTGTCTTTAGCGGCACTAATTCCTACTGAAGCCAGGGCAGGAATGGTAAAAACTGCACTTGGAATGCCTGTATAATCCGCCTCNACACTATCTTTAGAAAGGATGTTAGCTGCGGCAACTTCTCCTTGAAGGGTTGCCACAGGAGTAAGCTGCATACCCTCTGATGCGCAGTCCCCACCTGCATAGATTCGGGGGTTCGAAGTTCTCATATGCGTATCAACTGCAATAGCTCCCTTTTCAATCTTGACCCCGGCTTTTTCTAGGTTCAGATCCTCTATATCCGGAACACGGCCTGCTCCATGCACTACCATGTCTGCACTGAAGCTCTGGGTTTCGGATTGTGCCTCAGATTTAAACTCAGTCCGGACTAGAAAGCCATTGTTTTCTTTTTCGACAGCAGTCACTGGTTTATTTGTAAGAATTTTGATTCCTGCTGCTTCGGAAGCTTTTGAAAGTATATTCACCATGTCCGAATCAAAAGGTCCCAGGAGGCTTTCACTCCTGTGTAGAATTGTAACCTCTGACCCGGCCCTTCGTGCAACGTGAGCGAACTCAAAGGATATGTATCCGCCTCCGATGAAAATAAGTCTTTCAGGGAGCTTCTCGGTTTCCATGAACTCCTCACTTGTGGTAACATGCTCTTCCCCGGGAATATTGAGTTTTCTTGGTTTTGAACCTGTAGCAAGGAAAATATATTCCCCTTTAAGTTTGTCCTCCCCGACAACTAGGGTATTTTGATTCTCAAAATAAGCTCTTCCGTGATATGTATCAATTCCCATCTCAGCGAAATATTTCTCAGTTTTCCCTGGATATTCTTCCGTAAATGTCCTCTTGAAATCGATAAGCGAATGCCAGTCAATCTTTAAAGGATATTGTGTCCCTGAACCTTTTCCTATTAGCCGATTATTCCAGTCTGTGAGCTCAGCGGTATCTGCAAGCACCTTTTTCGGATCACAGCCCCTGAGAGGACAGGTGCCCCCATATTCCCTTGAGTCAATAATAGCAATTTTTAATCCTGAACGCGCAACTTTGTCCGCAAGGGTTCTGCCAGCTGTCCCGGTCCCGATAATAATAATATCATAATATCTTTCCATGATTCCCCGTCCTTTCATCCTTTATATCCACTCACTTCTTGGAAAAAGTTATCATAATAAAAGCCGCTCCGGTATACACTTTTTATTCACTCTATCTCCAGGAATAAGTAACTCACCTGAACTTTCTTCCTGAGGAGAGTTCCTGATATAAAAACAGAAAAAGGTTATAACGATTCAAACCGCAAACTTAAAAAATTAAATCACCATGAAGTTAAGAGTTAAACCTTAATTAAATGGATCAAACGTTAACATAAGAATGTTAAGTCTGTGTTTCAAAGTCATATTTCTCCAAGAAAAGAAAGCATTTTTGATATAATAATCTGTGGACCATAAGTTTTATAGCTAATAATTTTTAAACCAAATATATTGGTGATTTTTTGGTAAAAAGGGCATTGCTCAGCGTCTCAGATAAGACAGGAATTGCAGAATTCGCGCGCGGGCTTGAATCACTTGGCGTGAAGATCATCTCAACCGGCGGGACAGCGAAAATTCTTCGCGGCGTAGGCATTGAAGTTACCGATGTCTCGGAAGTTACTGGCTGTCCAGAGATGATGGGGGGGAGGGTCAAGACTCTCCATCCGAGAATTCATGGTGGGCTCTTATGCCTGCGGGACAGCGAAGAACAAATGGTGGAAGCTGCGAAAGAAGATATCTCACTCATCGATATGGTAGCCGTAAACCTTTATCCTTTCGAGATGACGGTTTCAAAAGAAGGCGTGGAACTTGAGGACGCCATCGAAAATATAGATATTGGAGGCCCAACTCTTCTCCGTTCGGCAGCCAAGAACTACCGTTCGGTGACAGTAATTTCCGATCCATCGGATTACGGGCACGTCCTGAAAGAACTGCGCTCAAGCGGGATAGTCTCTGATTCAACTCGGTCTGCCCTTGCAGTCAAGGCTTTCAGGCACACTGCCGATTACGATGCAGCCATCGATACCTACCTGAGCAGGACTTTACTCGGAGAAGAAGTACTCCGCCTGAAGTTTACTGATGGCGTGAAACTTCGCTATGGGGAAAACTGGCACCAGAAAGCTTATTTCTACAAGGACTCCAAAATTGAGGGCCCTAGCCTCGCAAAAGCCGCCCAGNTGCATGGGAAGGANCTTTCCTATAATAACTATGTAGACGCCGACAATGCTCTCCAGACGGTCAAAGAACTCGGAAATGNATCNCCTGCAGTNGCAATTGTAAAACATAATAATCCATGCGGACTTGCGACTGGAAGCACACTCTTACAGGCNCTCCAGGCTGCCTGGGACGGAGACCCGATTTCAGCTTANGGAAGCATAATCTGCACGAACGAGATCTTTGACCTGAAAGCTGCTACTTTTTTGAATGGAAAATTTGTGGAAATCATTCTTGCTCCTGACTTCAAGCCCGATGCACTGGAATACCTGAAAAACAAAAGCGAAAACCTGAGACTTCTAAAACTGCCTGAGCTCAGAGAAGCTTTCGGGACTGAGTACACATATAAATATATAATCGGAGGCATGCTCAAGCAAAGCCGCGACATAGGGATTTACGAAAAATGGGAGTCAATCACGGATATTCCCTATCCTGAAGACAAACGCTCTCTCTCGGAATTCTGCCTAAAAGCCTGTAAGTCAACTAAATCCAATGCAGTGATCCTTGCCCATGAGTATGGGCCAGGATTTTTTATGGTACTTGCTATGGGCGCAGGGCAGCCTAACAGGGTCGACTCAATTCGCAAACTTGCGGCCACGAAGGCTGTAGAAAATATCAGGACAATCTACGAAAGAGAAAATCCGGGTACCCCCTTCGAAGAGTATTGCCGGAAGATAATGTCAGAATGTGTAATGGCTTCGGATGCCTTTTTCCCATTTGATGACAGCATAATTCACGCAGCAGAGAGCAACATCCGCTACATAGTCTCCCCTGGAGGATCAATCCGGGATGGCGAGGTTATAGCTACTGCAAACCGTATGGGAGTTTCCATGGTTTTTACAGGCATGCGCCACTTCCTCCATTGAGATAATTCGTAAAATAACGAATTAACTGAAGACATAATCTGAATAACCCTGCTATCTCAGGGCAGGGCATTTTTTTTCAAAACTCATTTTCAAGACCTTTCATTCTATTGTCGTAACTACTCAGCCTGGATAAAACAGCCTCAATAATCATTTTTCTTAAAATCCACTAAGAAAATTTCTCTGAATGAATCTTCGTTAATTGTTGGCGATTTATTGCGTTTTTTCTTTTTTCATTGCTTAGTAATCACACTTATCCACGAGATCAAAATCAATATCAATCAACAGATTCTGGGAAAACTGAATAGTTATCAATTGTGAAAAAAGATAGTATCACAAAAAATATATATTTATGTAATTCTAAAGGAAATTTAGGATCTGCAGGTTTTAAATAGGCACAATGCTTTAAATTTCACTATCTTTATTCCAGTCGAATACCCCGCTAGCTTGCTGCGGGGATGAATAACTTCCCCTTTACCCGTTGTAACTTTGAAAATTTCCCATTTACCCGTTGTAA
>JGI24139J26690_1000056_pt1 | contig 13534 bp, 5 predicted proteins | sample BarGraIncu00221A_FD_26690 | JGI IMG/M metagenome (IMG submission 26690)
TGGAAAGAGCTTACTATGGGATTTAGAAAAACCCCGTTCTCGCTTAGTGGCATGGGAACCAAACGGATTCCGATTTCGCGTCCGCAAATTATAATAAAAGGAAAAGGAGCGGACGTTTCTGCCCGGTTGTTATTCCGCGATAGTGAACGGGGGGAGAAAGTCTCCATGGCTGTGTGCAATCATATTGCTGAAAACAACTGGAAAATAACTGATCTTACGACTTCGGGAGTGGGAGCGTGGGAACCTTCGTTTGACACCGAGCTGTGGAAACAGAAGAAGCAGTTGCATATCTTTGTTCAGCGGGTAGAACAGGTCGATGCCGAAGGTGTTGCCAAGTCAAATGGGCAGATGGTGTTTGTTCTGGAAACAAAGTAATTATAGATAAATCAGGGAATCATCTTCAGCACATATATTTTTATTATGAAATCGAATCTTTTTAGAACCTGTTGTTTACTGTTGTTTGTAATTTTTTCAGGCATGCAGGCTTCTGCAAAGTCTAAGCAACCGGAGATGTCCGATCGGGAATATTGGGCGAATTCTTGTTATGCTATGGCAAAGCCGGTTTTGCAGGCAATGAGCAAAGGTGAATTACATAAAACCATGCCCCTGGAGGTAAGTCCGATATGGGATGGCAGAAGTAAGGAAGTTAGTTATATGGAAGCTTTCGGAAGACTTATGATGGGGTTGGCACCCTGGCTTTCGTTACCCGATGATGCCACTCCGGAAGGAGCGCAACGAAAACAATTGCGCGAATGGGCATTAAAAAGTTATGCGAATGCTGTTAATCCACAGAGTGCAGATTATCTGCTTTGGGATAAGGAAGGGCAGGCGTTGGTAGATGGAGCTTTTATAGCCAGTAGTTTTATCCGGTCGCCGAAACAGCTTTGGGACCCGTTGGATTCGGTTACCAAGCAACGCTATATTGAAAGGTTTAAGGCATTCAGAAACTTTAATCCTCCATATACAAACTGGCTTTTGTTTTCGGCTACTATTGAAACATTTTTGTTATCTGTCCACGAAGCTTATGATCCTTTTCGGATAGATATTGCGTTGAAAAAAATAAATGAGTGGTATGTAGGCGATGGTTGGTATTCGGATGGACCCAATTTTGCCTTTGATTATTATAACAGTTATGTAATTCAGCCCATGACTTATGAGATTCTGGAAGTACTTCAGACTCATAAAACTTCAATCTCGAATCCCCGTTTGTCTGAATTGGCGATAACACGTATGCAGCGATTCGGAGAAATTCTGGAACGCCTTATTTCTCCCGAAGGCAGCTTTCCTGCATTTGGCAGAAGTATGACTTATCGCATGGCTTCGTTTCAACCTCTGGCATTGCTTGCCTGGAAAGGTATTTTGCCCGAAACTCTTTCGGAAGGACAGGTTCGTGCCGGACTGACTGCCGCCATGAAACGTATGTTTGGAGTGGAGGGCAATTATAATAAAGAAGGTTTCCTTCAGCTCGGCTTTGCGGGACATCAGCCTGAGATAGCCGACAGGTATACTGATACAGGAAGTTTGTATATGACGAGCGTTATCTTTTTACCATTAGGCCTACCTGCCAATCATTTATTCTGGACAGCTCCGGCGCAAGACTGGACGGCCAAAAAAGTCTGGAGTGGAAAACCATTTCCACGGGATCATGCAAGTAAATAATATAGCACATATCTTTAGACCTAAAATGTCTTTGTTATTTCGGTCTGTTTCTCTGTCCGGTTTACATTATAGCCCGTACATAAATACATTATGTACCGGATTCCAATCAGCGGAATATATTTTACACCGGTTTAATGTGTATTTTTGTGGGTTGAAATATACGCCTGAATGATTCCGTATTTAATAACGACAAGAAATAGTTCTAATTTAAACAATTTGATAAACTTATGAGAAAGCACATTTCGTTTTTCATTCTTATGATCTGTACAAGCTCTTTATGGGCGGTGCAAAAAATAGATAATCGTGTTCAGTCTTTTAATCAGGACTGGAGATTCACCTTGGCCGACAGTACACTGAATGCTTCTACTCCAACTTTTGATGACAGCAGGTGGCGGAAACTCAGTGTACCTCACGACTGGAGTATTGAAGCTGATTTTTCGGACAAAAATCCTGCTAGTCCTGGCGGTGGCGCTTTACCCGGCGGACTGGGTTGGTATCGTAAAACCTTTACGGTAGATAAAAAGAATAAGGACAAGCGGATTTTTATCGATTTTGACGGAGTATATCGCAACAGCGAAGTGTGGATCAACGGAACGTCGCTGGGCAAGCGACCTAACGGTTATATTTCGTTCCGCTATGACCTGACTCCTTACATTAAATTCGGTGAGAACAATTTGATTGCCGTAAAAGTGGATAACTCCAAACAACCAAACTCCCGTTGGTATTCGGGTTCCGGAATTTTTCGGAATGTATGGTTAACTACTACCAATCCTGTTCATGTGGATTTGTGGGGAACCTATGTTACTACTCCTAAAATTAATGCCGACAGTGCAGAAGTAGCTATACAAACAACAGTGCGAAATGACGAGAAACGTGTGAAAAGCGTAAAAGTGGAGCAACTACTGTATGATGCGCAGGGAAATCTCGTAAACAAAGTAGATGGACCCATGTATGTGGGTGCAGGAACAACTCATCAGTATTTACAACAAATCTCGGTCAAAAAACCGATATTGTGGAGCATCGACAATCCGTATTTATATAAGTTAGTAACGCGTACCTATGTTTACGGTCGTTTGACCGACGAGTATACTACCAATGTGGGTATCCGGTCGTTTGTTTTTGATGTAAAAAAGGGATTTATTCTGAATGGGAAACATATAAAGATAAACGGCGTGTGCAATCATCACGATTTAGGGGCACTGGGTGCTGCGGTGAATACACGTGCCATCGAACGCCAGTTGCAAATCCTGAAAGAGATGGGTTGTAACGGCATTCGTACTTCGCATAATCCACCGGCTCCCGAGCTGCTCGACCTGTGCGATAAAATGGGCTTTATTGTGATGGACGAATCCTTTGACATGTGGTTGAAAAAGAAAACGACTTACGACTATTCCTCCGATTTTCCTGAATGGCACCAACGCGATTTGACCGATATGATCGTACGCGACCGCAATCACCCTTCTATTTTTATATGGAGCATCGGAAACGAGGTGGGAGAGCAATGGGGNGAAGCTAAAACTGAAGATATGGATTTGCAACAAGCCAATATTCAGCTGAATAAAAAGAAAGAGGTNAGTGCCGCCGAAATAAGACAGGGNAGCATGGGTAAAAATGCCTTGCTCACCAAACANCTGGTGGATATAACGCACAGTGTTGACCCAACCCGCCCCGTTTCGGCAGCTTGTAATGGTACCGATGATACGAATCCGCTGTTTATGTCGGAAGCGCTGGATCTGATCGGGTTTAATTACCACGAAAATGAGTATGCCGATATCACGAAACGCCACCCAACCAAAGGCTTTTTTAGTTCCGAGTCGGTTTCGTCGCTTCAGTCGCGCGGTTTTTACCTGATGCCTTCGGATAGTGTGAATATCTGGCCCGANCGNTGGGATAAACCTTTCTTCAATCCGTTACAAAAATGNTCGGCTTACGACAACAGCCGTGCTCCNTGGGGATCGACCCACGAAACAACCTGGAAAATAGTAAAAAAATACAATCATATAGCCGGACAATATATNTGGACCGGTTTTGATTACCTGGGTGAGCCCACTCCTTACTGGTGGCCGTCGCGTAGTTCGTTCTTTGGTATTATNGATTTGGCTGGTTTCCCCAAAGATGTATATTATATGTACCAAAGTGAGTGGACCGACAAAGATGTGTTGCATATCTACCCGCACTGGAACTGGAAAGCCGGACAAACCGTCGACATTTGGGCATATTATAACAATGCCGACGAAGTGGAACTGTACCTGAACGGACAATCGTTGGGAAAACGCAGCAAGACAGGTGACGATCTGCACGTGATGTGGCGTGTGCCTTATGCTCCCGGAACGCTGAAAGCCGTTTCGCGTAAAAACGGGAAAGAAGTGCTGACCCGCGAAATAAAAACTGCCGGCGAACCGGCAACTATCCGCCTCACTGCCGATCGTTCCACCATAACCGCCGACGGAAAAGATCTTTCGTTTGTAACGGTTGAACTGCTCGACAAGGATGGTAATGCTTCACCGCTGGCCGATGAACTGGTTAAGTTCAGTGTAGAAGGCGAAGGAGCTATCGTGGGAACGGATAACGGTGATCAGAACGATCATGTGTCGCTCAAAAAGCCCGAACGTCACTTGTTTTACGGCAAATGCTTGGCCATTGTTCAAACCAACGGCAAAGCCGGCAACATTACGCTGAAAGCCGTGGTAGACGGATTGCCTGCTCAACAAATTGTGATAAAGAGTAAATAAATTGCTGCAATTATTTTAGCAATATATCTTATTGTGCTAACTATGGGATGAGGCATTGTGGTATAAACATGTGCACATTCTTACAGTAACATAAAGCAAACTTTAGCTGCTGTAGCTACAACTTGCCAATTCCGAAATCAGCTATTCTACAAACAGGCTGTCTCAAAAAGAGACAGCCTGTTTGTTATTTATAAACCAATCTTATATGTTTTTTCATATTTTAAACCTGAAAGAATAAAAATATACTATATTTGTAAATTATTCTATTTGGCTGTGTGTAACGTGCAGAAATGTAGCATTTTAAATCACAACATGTAGTTTATACATGTATACTTAAATTCTATTACGTCGTACTTATTCCATAATCAACTACTCAACAAAAGTCAAACTAAGGAACAATAGAGCTTGATAGCAGATCCTGCTTTATTGCTCATTAAACAATCAGCTTATGAAGACATTTTACGTATGGATTATCTTTCTGTTTCTGGGAACCACCCTCACTGCCCAGAAAATCACCAACTACACAACCGCTTCCACCAATGGAGGGCTATGTGACAATGAAGTGAATGCGATTTCCATTAGCAACGTAAATAATCATATCAGGTGGTGGATTTGTACTAATAGAGGATTATCAACTACTTTAGATAATGACTTTGCTATAACGACTAAATATGGAAATCTTAATTCTCAAATGTTGCCGGACAATTGCATAAATGCGATCACAGAAGATTCAAAATACAAATGGCTTGCAACTAGTGGCGGAATAGCAAAATACAGTGTTGGAGGAGGTGCATCTGCAATTTATACAGTCGCTGATGGATTGATTGACAATCATGTAAACGCAGCAGCCACTGATGCAAATGGGAATAAGTGGTTTGGAACAAGCAACGGCATCTCAAAATTTGACAACACAATCTGGACTTCGTATACTATAGCTGATGGGTTGGTGGATAATCATGTAAATGCGATTGCGATAGATAAAGATGGAAGTAAGTGGTTTGGCACCAACAGTGGCATCTCAAAATTTGATGGAACTACCTGGATTACATACACTACGACTAATGGACTTGTCGATAACCGAATAAATGCGATTAGCATAGATAATAATGGAAATAAGTGGATTGCTACGAACAGCGGTGTATCAAAATTTGATGGAACTACATGGACAACTTACACCAGCAACAATGGATTAGTTAATAATACAGTTAGGGCTGTTGCTATAGACACCGGAAATAACCCATGGTTTGGAACAGATGGAGGAGTATCAAAATTTAATATGACTACAGGTGCATGGACAAACTATACGACAGCCGATGGTCTGATAAACAATAGCGTTCATGCTATCACCATTGATTCTAATAATTGCAAATGGTTTGGAACTTATGGAGGATTATCAAAATTCGATGGTACTGTATGGACAAAATACACAGCTAATGGGCTTATAAGCGATAACACAGGGGCTATTATTATTGTTGAGAGAAACAATATTAAATGGATTGGGACTTCAAGTGGTTTAGCCAAGTTCGATGGGACTAGATGGACTATGTACCACGGTGGAAATAGCGGTATGCTTGGTAATGATGTGACTTCCCTTGCCATAGAACCAAACGGAAATATATGGGTGGGTACCGTCATGTGTGCCACTATGTTTGATGGTATCCGTTGGACTACATACACCACAACCAACGGATTGGTGAATAATATAATCTGGTCTATTTTTATTGACAAGCATGGGAATAAATGGTTTGGAACAAGCAATGGTATCTCAAAATTTGATGGAGCCTCGTGGACTAACTACACCACTAAAAATGGTCTTATAAACAATACAGTAAGAACTATAGTAGAAGACTTACAGGGTAATATGTGGTTTGGCACAGATGGAGGTATAAGCAGATTTAGTGGTACTACCTGGACTTCCTTTAATGGTGGAAATATTTATAAAATTGTTGTAGATGCGCAAGACAACAAGTGGGTTGCTACATCGGGTGGAGTACTGAAATATGATAATGTTTTTTGGAGTAGATATATTCCAGTCAAAAATCTACCTTCAAATTGTGTTAATTCTGTTGCGATAGATTTACAAGGAAACAAATGGTTCGCAACTTACGGTGGAGGTATAGCAAAGTTTGATGATACAAACTGGACCATTTATAACATGATCAATGATTTAGCATCTAATGCAATTAATTCTATTTATGTAGACTCGGTTGGTGTTAAATGGTTTGACTATATGGGATTTGGTTCCGGTATAACCAAATTCGATGACCGCTATGTAACCCTCTCGGGTACAAGTGTGGCTCTGGCCGCAGATGCAAGCAGTACCGGAAGCTTCGGAGTAAGTTCCAACACTCGTTGGACGGTAAGTGGTAATCCGGCCTGGCTTAGTCTGAGTACTGCTTCGGGTTCGGCTAACACAACAATAAACCTTACTGCCGCTGCTAACCCAAGCACCAGCGATCGGACGGCAATCATTACCGTCACAAGCAGTGACCAGTCAACTCAGACGGTAACCATTACACAAGCCGGACGAGTAATTATTCCGGTTCCCAACATCAGTATTCAGGGTAATGCAGTCACTATTGCCAACAACGATGACTCACCTTCTTTTTCGGATTACACCAACTTTGGATCGGCAGAAGTAACTACAGGAACTGCTACACGCGCCTTTACGATTCAGAATTCAGGTGATGGAACATTGACTTTTCCTGCTTCAGCCATCTCTATCACAGGTGCCAATGCATCTGACTTTCAGATAAGCACTTCTCCTTCAGGAGATATTGCATCAGGAGCGACGGGAAGCTTTGTTGTAACCTTTACTCCCACGGCAGAAGGAACACGAACGGCTACCATTGCTATTGCCAGCAACGATGCTACGCAAAATCCCTATACGTTCTCTGTTCAGGGTACAGGAGTTATTCCACGCGATATCGTGGTTTCGGGTGTTACTGCTCCTGCAGCAGCCAATGGTATTTATAGCTTTCAGGGTATCTCCAACGAGTTTGCGTATTGGAAAAATACCGTGACAGGCTATTATGTGTATAATAAGAGTTTCTTAGGAAACCGATCGTGGAATATCGATGCAGACACCGATGATACACATGTAGCTTTCTTTTCGAATGATCATGCTGAAGATCCTTCACCTGTGAGTGTGGCTTTTTGGCCTATAGACCGCGGAAGCGGAAACAGTGGCACTCCTGTAATAACCTATCGTGAGCCAAGAATCTATCTTGTTGCAAATTCGGTAGAAATCCAGAATAATGACATTACACCAACTACGAATGACAATACCGACTTTGGAGCGTTGGATCTAAATGCCACGTCCTTGCATAAAAGCTTTACAATAAAGAATAACGGTACATTGCCATTGGCTCTTACGGGTACCGCTCCTTATGTGCAGATTACGGGAGTTAATGCCGGTGATTTCAGTGTTACGGTTAATCCTGCAGTCTCCATTGCTGCTGATGGTGCAACAAACTTTGAAATTTCTTTTCTTCCTGGTGGAGGCGGACTGCGAACAGCCACGGTCTCTATAGGTAGTAATGCGGGCAATGCCACTTTGTATAGTTTCAACATTCAGGGTACTGGTTTAGCTTCTACAGTAATAAGTACTCAGGCAGTTGATGGGATCAGTACTTTTGCGGCAACCGGTCACGGAACGGTTGTGAGTGTCGGGTATCCACTTGCGGTTAAGCATGGATTGGTATGGAGTACAACTCCTCACCCTACAATTGATTTGAGTACTAAAAGTGAAGAGGGTGCTGTAAGTTCGGTTCTCAGTTTTACGAATTCAATTACCGGTTTAACTCCCGGAACAAAGTATTATATCCGGGCTTATGCAACCAATGCTTCGGGCACAGTTTATGGCGATGAGCTATCATTTAGTACAACAGTAGCTTTGCCTGCTGTTCCTGCTGCGGTAACTGCCATTCCGGGTAATGCTCAGGCAGCGGTTAGCTTTACGGTTCCTACATTCGATGGAGGTAGCGCCATAACAGGATATACCGTTACATCAAGTCCTGGAAACCTGACAGCTGCAGGGAATACAAGCCCGATAACAATGACAGGTCTTACAAACGGGACAAGTTATAGCTTTACAGTAACAGCAACGAACAGTGCCGGCACAAGTGTAACATCTGCTCCGTCCAAAGCAGTTACGCCTTTTGGAGCTCCTTTGGCAACAACCATTGCGGCCAATGCTATCACCACTTCGGGAGGGACACTCAACGGAACGATAAATGCAAATGGAGCAAGTACTGCGGTCCGCTTTGAGTATGGATTGACTCCAAACTATGGAACAACGGTTCTTGCAGATCAAAGTCCGTTTGCGGGATCAGAGGGTGTGTCGGTAAGTAAAATGATTACGGGCTTAAGTCCCAATACAAGCTATCACTATAGGGTAGTGGGAGTGAATGCAGCCGGAACGGTTGCCGGTTCGGATCAGATTTTTGCCACTGCATTGCATACAGCTCAGGAGAATGTTGTGGAGAATGGTTTTAGCATTTATCCGAATCCAGCAACCGATGGTTTTACGATAAATGCAGGCGATCAACCCGCTGTACTTTCTGTTTACGATCAAAGTGGTAACTTGTTGCTGACTCAGCAAGTTGTAGGAAAGACATATATTTCCATCAGTTCATTAAGGCCGGGAGTGTATGTGGTTAAAGCGAATGGGCAGAGTGTAAAACTACTCAAAAAATAAGAATACTTAATTCCAGAATTATATACTCAACAAAAGTCAAACTAAGGAACAATAGAACTTGATTACAGATCCGGCTTTATTGTTTATTTTAAAACAATCAGCTTATGAAGACATTTTTTTTCGTATCGCTTCTTTTTTGTTCGCTTTTCATTCAGTCGTGTAAAAATGATCAGGGTGTCAGCCTACCTGAGAAGCGAAATGTGACTTTCTCATTTGGACAAAAAGACTTAAATGTGCAATTGTCCAATAGTCTTAAAGTGGCAACGTCTGAAAAGAAGGATGCCCGTTATGTGGTGGTTACTATTCAGGATGCAAACGACACTGTCGTGTATGATTCTAAAAAACTGGAACTATTTAATTTTAATGGGAGCTATATTAGCGAATCTTTAACACTCAATGTGGCATCTTATAAACTGACAAAGTTTTTGGTACTGGATGCCAATAATGCTGTCATATTCTCTACTCCTCTTGAAGGTTCAACCCTGGCTTCTTTGGTTGCCGATCCACTTCCAATGAATTTTACGATAGCCAAAGATTCAGACAATAAGGTTGTACCCGAAGTATTATCTACAACCAATTTGCCTGCGACAGATTTTGGAACTGCAACTTTTGATCTTAATATAATAAGCTCTTTTCGCCTTTCAACATTTGTTTATGATCTGAAATCCGCTAACTGGATGCCTACTACTGCTATTGCTACTATTATCGGAAATCAAGGGAATGTTGTGTTATGCCGCGATTCTCTTTCTGCTCAGGCTAACACGGTTTTTATTAAAGATGGCTACAGCAGTTATGAAGTTACTGTTACTAAGCCGGGCTATGTACCCCAATCGGTTACACTAACAAATGTAGACTTGAAAACCTATACAAGCACTCCATTGGCCGTACAGCTGAAAGCTCTCGATACAGTGACCGATATTGATGGTAATGTTTATAAAACAGTAGTAATAGGCAATCAAACCTGGATGGCCGAAAACCTGACTGTATCGAAATATAGGGATGGAACCCCCATTCCGAATATAACTACCAGTTGGGCTTGGTCAACCACTACCAGTGGTGGATGGTGTTATTATCAAAATAATCCGGCACTTGGCGCTGTATATGGTAAACTATACAATGGATATGCCATAACTGACAGCCGAAATGTTGCTCCTGTGGGTTGGCATGTTGCTACCAATGCAGAATGGCAAGCTCTTTTTGATTATTGCGGAGGAGTCGGCGGTGGAAAAGCCGATTATTTGAAAGAAGCAGGAACTGCCCATTGGAGTAAAACTTCTGTCAACAGTAACATAACCGGATTTACGGCTCTTCCGGGTGGATATATAAATCCTGTTAATTTTAGTTATATCGGAATGGCTACCTACTTTGGGTGTACTACACCTGGAAATTTTTTTATTATTACTGATATACTTGGTACTGGCGCCGGAGTTGCACTGTCTTACGGGGGGTATATTCGTTGTGTAAAAGATTAATGACATACATAGTTTGGTTCAACAATTATAGAAAAGACATAAAATGAAAATCAAAATAACAATACTCAATCTGGCAGTTCTTGTTTTTCTGTTCTTTCTTCCTGCATGTAAGAATAATGAAAATATCAATTTGGCTGTAAAGCAAAAAGTCAGTTTTTCTTTTGAACAAAAAGAGTTGAAAGTTCTATCTTCTACTCGTCAAAAAGTAATAGCAGCGAAAGCGGATGCTCGCTTTGTGGTAGTCACCATCGAGAATTCGGCGGGAGTGAAAGTGTATGATACAAAAAAACTGGAATTATTCAATTTCAATGGCAGTTTTATCAGTGAATCGCTGACGCTGGATGTGGCAGATTATAAGCTGACAAGCTTTTTGGTGTTGGATGCTAATAACTCGGTTATTTATTCAACTCCGCTTGAAGGTGCTCCGCTTGCATCTCGGGTTACAGATCCGCTACCCATTGGTTTTACGGTAAGTAAGGACCTGGAGGCTAAAATTATTCCCGATGTTTTGGCTGCTACCGGAGCAGCGGTAAGTGACTTTGGATATGCCTCGTTTGATTTTGATGTCATGATACCGTTCCGTATTTCGGCACAAGTTTACGATTCTATTGCTACTGGTTGGACTCCTACAAGCGCTGACGTAGCAATAGTAGGAATAGATACAAAACTCGGAACATTGGGTGATATACCTTTGGACAGTGTTTCTATTACCAATAAAACCAATATTATTAGCATCAAAGACGGTTACCCCTACTATGGAATATCAGTCAGAAAAACATCCTATATCCCACAATTCATTATTCTAACCAATGCGCAGCTGAAAACTTATTTAAATACTCCCATTCTGTTTTCGTTGATATCAGGTGGTACAGTGACCGACATCGAAGGTAATGTTTATAAAGTAGTCACTATTGGAACGCAAATCTGGATGGCCGAAAATCTTAGAGTAACTAAATATCGGGATGGCACTGACATTTCTAATTGGATGAGCAATTCTGCCGGAGGATGCTGCAATAGCGGTAATGATCCGGCTAATAGCTTAAAATATGGGAAGCTTTATAACAGGTATGCTGCTTCAAGCAGTCGGAACATTGCACCTGTAGGATGGCATGTAGCCACTGATGCCGAATGGACTAAACTCACCGGTAATTTTCCGGAAAGCATTTGTGCTAAATCTTTGGCTTCTACTACCGATTGGGACTCTGTCACAGGGATAGGTAATGTAGGTTGTAATCCGGCATTAAATAATAGTTCTGGGTTCTGTGCTCTTCCTGCGGCTATGTATTCTAGCACAGGAACGTTTTTACGTCTTGGTCTAGAGACTTACTGGTGGACCTCAGATGGTTGGACCCGGTTCCTGTATGGAAAAGCATATATAACTAATGGCAACGGTGTGTCTCATGTTTCTAATTCCAATTATTGCAGCGGATATTCCGTGCGTTGTATAAAAGATAATTGAGAACTATTTATCGAAATGCGGCAACAGAAAGGCTGAGGACGGATTACCTGCTCAACAAATTGTGATCACAAGCAAGTAAATGCGCAAATTCGGGGCGCGACTTAAAGTCGCACTCCGAATAAAACGGGGAGAACGGGTTTCATGACCGAACGCCACTATAAGTGGGCTGTCTGATATGCGCAGCAAGAAGCCGGGAGAATGGATTTCCTAATCCGTTTACATAAACTATTCGGGCGCGACTTAAAGTCGCACTCCGAATAAAGCGGGGAGAACGAATTTCCTAACCGAGCGCCGCTATAAGTGGGCTGTCGGATATGCACAGCAATAAGCCGGGAGAACGGATTTCCAAATCCGTTTATACAAACTATTCGGAGCGCGACTTACAGTCGCACTCCGAATAAACCGGGGGGAACGAATTTCCTAACCGAGCGCCGCTATAAGTGGGCTGTCGGATATGCACAGCAAGAAGCCGGGAGAACGGATTTCCAAATCCGTTTACACAAACTATTCGGGGCGCGACTTACAGTTGCACTCCGAATAAAGCGGGGAGAACGAATTTCCTAACCGTATGCCGCTATAAGTGAGCTGTCGGATATGCACAGCAATAAGCGGGGAGAACGGATTTCCAAATCCGTTTACACAAACTATTCGGGGCACGACTCGGAGTCACACTCTGAATAAAGCACGCTGTCGGATAAGTACACAGAATACGGAGAACATACGGATTTTCGCCGATGGTTACTCTCCGAATACAACAACTCCCCTTGCACCGACTTAGTGCAAGGGGAGTTGTTGTATAAAAAAATCAAACACCTGAGTTCTGGATAAGCTCCAACTCATTACCTGCCTATATAATTGAATATTACGGTGCTTCCGTCAAGTCGGAATGTCCCAGCTGCACCTAATGACGATAAAACAACGCTCAATGCTACAAATATTCCGGGACTCTGTCCCTCAAAAGCTGCAGATGAGATATTCTTTTATCAGTCTGAGAAACTTGTCCTAAAAATAATGCGATGTTCTTTTGCAATGTACACAATCATAGTATCTTGAAAAACGCTTTGTCTCAATTTATTTTGTCTGAAATTTTTGATAATTCGGATAATTCCCTTAATTTAGCGCAGTAAAATAACATCGTTTGTGACCTTTATAGTCTGATATGTTTTGGTTGGTGGTAGAAACCTACTCCGGAGCTCTCAGTATCGAAAGCACGCAAATAACGCAAACACCGCAAATTTGCGCAAATAAGATTTGTACAGTTGAGTATTATTTGATGAATTTCAATTCAGTAAGATTGCGTTAATTTGCGCATTTTGTGTTATTTGCGTTCTAAAAAAACTTTTGTGCTTTGGAACATCCCGATCTTCGGGATTGTGGTTCTTTTTTTTGATTAGGTAAAATATCAGATAATCGTGTTTTTATAAAAAAAAATCGCCTATACTTAAAGTCTAATTAATTGCTAGCCGCTATGAATCCAGAAGCCGGTATTCCCATAGAACAATTTCATTCAATT
>JGI24139J26690_1000057_pt1 | contig 13492 bp, 4 predicted proteins | sample BarGraIncu00221A_FD_26690 | JGI IMG/M metagenome (IMG submission 26690)
ATCATGGACCTACACTGGCATTTAAGGATGTTGGCGGACGGTTTATGTCGCGTTTGTTGGGCTATTTTATTCAAAAACAAAGTAAAACCAGGGTAAATGTGCTGGTGGCTACTTCGGGCGATACCGGAAGTGCAGTGGCAAACGGTTTTCTGGGTGTCGAAGGCATTCATGTGTATGTTCTTTATCCCAAAGGTTTGGTAAGTCCCATTCAGGAATGCCAGTTTACTACTCTGGGGCAAAATATTACAGCATTGGAAGTGGATGGTACGTTCGATGACTGTCAGGCGCTGGTGAAATCGGCCTTTATGGATGCGGATCTCAATGCCAAACTAAAACTGACTTCGGCTAATTCTATCAATGTGGCCCGTTTTTTACCTCAGTCATTCTATTATTTTTATGCCTATGCGCAACTGAAAAAGTTGAACAAAGCTCATGATGTGGTGATGTGCGTTCCGAGTGGAAATTTCGGCAATATTACGGCCGGACTTTTTGCAAAAAAGATGGGATTGCCCGTGAAACGTTTTATTGCTGCCAATAACCGGAATGATATTTTCCTTCAATATCTTCGCACCGGTCTGTATATTCCGCGTCCTTCAGTATCTACCATTGCCAACGCCATGGATGTGGGTGATCCGAGCAATTTTGCCCGTGTACTCGATTTGTACAACGGTTCGCATGCAGCTATCTCGGCCGAAATTACTGGAGTGAGCTACAACGATGAGCAAATTGCCGCTGCATTGAAAAGCTGTAAACAGGAAACCGGTTATTTACTCGACCCACACGGTGCTTGCGGTTATCAGGCCTTGAAAGATGGGCTGAATCCTGCTGAAATCGGTGTTTTTATGGAAACTGCTCATCCGGCTAAATTTTTGGATACGGTGGAAAACATTATCGGTGAAAAAGTAGAGATTCCACTCAAGTTGCAGGAATTTATGAAAGGCGAAAAGAAAAGTCTGGCTATGTCCAAAGACTTCGAATCGTTTAAAACTTATTTATTGAACCTGAAAGATTAAAATTTCAGGCTTTCAAAACAGATAATCCGCTATTGATTTCATATCGATGGCGGATTTTTTGTGTTTTTCACCTCCAAAATTTCGTCGTACCGGTACGACTGATGTTTTTCGATCAGAAAAGCTCGTTTGTACTACAACGATTGATGTTTACTAATCAGAAAAACACGTTCGTACTACAACAATTGATATTTACTAATCAGAAAAGCGCATTTGTACTGCAACAACTGATGTTTTTCAATCAAAGAAGCTCGTTCGTACTAGTACGACTGATGTTTTCAGGTCTGCAATGCTCGTTCGTACTAATACGACGTTTTTTGTTATGCATGCGAATCAGTAGTTGAAAAAAAAATAGTCCGTAGGACTTATATATCCATAGAATAAACAGATATGCATATTTATTGTCCGTAGGACATTCACATTTTAGCTTGTTTATCCCCTACGGGGAATTGGTTGTATCTGTTTTCATTTTCTATTGATATGTATTCCCTACGGGAAATAACTCACTATAAATAGGATGTGCATGTATGCAACTCCTGATTCGCATTAAGTACATTTGCAGTTCTATTCTTCCCAATTCCCGTTCCATAAGATTTGTTTTATCTCCAAATTAAGCTTATTATAGGCAAGCATCATGCTATAATGGCTTTGTATGCGCTATATCTACTTCTCTTTTTAATAATCCACATCATTAAAGTCAATAATTCCACTGCTAAATGTCATTTTTTGCACATTTGTAGCAAAATAAAACTATATTTTTGTTCCGTTAATCTATAACAAACAAATCAATTTAATACATGAAAAAACAATGAAAGAAGTAAAACATCTAAAAAAGCTATTTTTCAATCGTTGGATACTTACTTTGCTGGTGTCGGTTTTCACGGCAGGTATAGCCAGTGCACAGGCCAAAACGGTTACAGGAGTAATTAAAGATGCATCGGGTGAAACAATTATCGGGGCATCCATAATTGTAAAAGGTACATCGGCTGCAACAATTACGGATTTGGACGGTTCTTTTCGGTTAAATGTCCCTGTAAATGGGAAAGTATTAGTGGTTTCATACGTTGGAATGAAATCACAAGAAATTAGCATTAAATCGAATACGATTAATGTTACTCTGTTGGAAGATACCCATCTTCTGAATGAAGTTGTGGCTATCGGTTATGGAACTGCCAAACGCAAAGACATTACCGGTTCTGTGGCTACGGTAAATGCTGCAGCACTTGCTGCTATTCCTGTTTCCTCAGCCGTAGAAGCTATCTCAGGAAAGTTGGCTGGTGTACAGGTAACAACAACTGAAGGTTCGCCTGATGCTGAAGTAAAAATCAGGGTTCGTGGAGGGGGATCTATCACTGGCGATAATAAGCCATTGTTTATTGTCGATGGTTTCCCTGTGGAGTCTATAAATGACATTGCTCCTAGTGATATTGAAGATTTGACGGTTTTGAAAGACGCTTCTTCTACAGCAATCTATGGTTCGCGAGGTGCAAATGGAGTAATCATTGTTACAACTAAGGCGGGTAAAGTGGGTAAAATTACCGTTAATTATAATGCTTTCGTTAGTTGGAAAAAAATAGCAAAAACACAGAGTGTGTTGACTGCTCCCGATTATGCTAAATGGCAATATGAGTTAGCCTTGCTTGCAAATGATGGGAAAACGGATAGTTATGAAAAATATTTTGGTAACTATAGTGATATCGATTTATATAATAACGTTCCAACAAACGACTGGCAAAATGAAGTATTTGGTCGTACCGGCTTTACTTTTAATCATAATTTGAGCATAAGCGGCGGAACCGAAAAAAGTAAATTTGCTTTCAGTTATAGTCACATTGATGATAAAGCAATCATGCAAATGTCAAACTTTAAGCGTGATAATATAAACTTTAAGTTTGATTCCAAACCAACAAATAGTATAACTCTTGATTTTTCAGCTCGCTATGCCGGAACTAAAGTAAATGGCGGTGGTGTGAATGAACAAAATGAAAAATCAACTGCTGACTCGCGATTGAAATATGCGATGATTTATACTCCTTTTCCAATAAAGGATTTAACTGCCGCCAGTGGGGCAAATGCAGACGATACCGGAGTTGGAAACCTATACAATCCCTTAGTTGCGATATCAGATAATGATCGTCAGCAAGACCGAAAAACCCTCAACATCTCGGGTAGTGCAAACTGGGAAATTTTCAAGAATTTCAATTTGAAAACTGAATTAGGATACGATGATTACCGGAATAATGATAATCGTTATTATGGTACAACAACCTATTATGTCCAAAATGCTCCTGCGTCGGTAAATCAGAACCATCCGGCAGTTATTCTAACCAATGATACGAAAACTACTTTCCGGAATACAAATACGGTTAATTACGATTTTAAGAGTTTATTAGGAGATTCTCATCATGTAAATGTGATGCTTGGCCAGGAATATATTTATCAACAATCAGCAGAGTTAACTAACACTGTACATGGTTTCCCTGTAAGTTTTACATCGTCTGATGCATTTAAGCTTACAACACAAGGAGATGCTGCCTCCATTAATAATTTTTTATTTCCTGATGATAAATTACTATCATTTTTTGGACGTGCCAATTATGATTATATGAGTCGTTATTTGGTAAGTGCAACGTTTCGTGCTGATGGGTCAAGTAAATTCTCAGAAGGACATAAATGGGGCTACTTTCCATCTGCTGCTGTTGCCTGGCGTGTTTCTTCCGAAGCATTTATGGAGTCAACGAAAGGTTGGTTAGATGATCTGAAGCTCCGTTTCAGTTATGGTACAGCTGGTAACAACAATATTCCTTCCGGACAAATGACTCAATCCTTCCAGTCGTACCCAACCACATGGATTAACGGTTTGAATTCTTATTGGGGGCCAGCAAAAATTATGGCTAACCCCGATTTAAAATGGGAAACCACTGTTACACGTAATATTGGTTTGGATTTTACCTTATTCAACAATAAATTAAGTGGTTCTCTTGAGGCGTACCTGAATACAACAAAAGACCTTCTGATAAATTTCCCGGTTAGCGGTACTGGATATGACTCACAGTATCGTAATATGGGTGAGACTCAAAATAAAGGACTTGAAGCTACAATCAACTGGGTAGCTATAGATAAGAAGAACTATGGATTAAACATTAGCGCAAATATTGGTTTCAATAAAAACAAAATTAATTCATTAGGACTTATGAATGATTTTGGACAAGGAAGTAATTGGGCTTCTACAGAAATAGGTAATGATTATTGGATTGCAACTGGTGGATCTGTAGGTAAAATGTATGGATATAAATCAGATGGTCGCTACGAAGTTTCAGACTTTAGCGGATATAATGCCGCAACAAAAAAATGGATCTTGAAAGAAGGTGTTGCCGACTGCTCATCTGTGATTGGTGTAGTACGTCCAGGTTCCATGAAACTAAAAAACCTAACTGAAGGTGATAATGTTGTGACAACTGATGACAGAACTGTTATTGGAGATGCAAATCCTCTGAATACAGGAGGTTTTACTATAAATGGGCGTCTATATGGTTTTGATCTGTCTGCTAATTTCAATTGGAGTTATGGAAATGATATTTATAATGCCAATAAAATAGAATATACTTCGACTAGCAAATATCAATATCGGAATCTGACTTCAGCAATGGCTGATGGAGTCCGTTGGACAAATCTGAATGCAGATGGAACCCTTTGTAATGATCCGGCTACTTTAGCCGCTATGAATGCTAAAACTACCATGTGGTCACCCTATATGAGCAAGTATGTGTTTTCTGATTGGGCAGTGGAAGATGGTTCTTTCTTACGTCTGAATACACTTTCACTGGGGTATACCTTACCACGAAATGTGTTGAATACACTTAAAATAGAAAGATTACGTGTGTATGTAACTGCTTATAATGTATTCTGTCTGACCAATTATTCAGGCTTTGATCCCGAAGTTTCTACTCGTCGTCAAACCGCCTTAACTCCGGGTGTTGATTATTCAGCTTACCCAAAGAGCCACCAGATTATCGTAGGGGTTAATTTGAATTTCTAATCTTGTAAATCTTGCAAATAATGAAAAAGATAATTTTAAAATCAATTATAGCTTTGTCAGTTATAGGCCTCTTGGGCTCATGTAATGACACATTGGACACGCCGGCAAAATCAGCAATGGAGGAGTCTGTAGTTTTCTCTACTCCAATCTTGGCAGAAGGGGCAGTAATGGGTATTCATCAATCTTTTGGTGAAACAAACTCGTATCGAGGGCGCTTTTTGCCATTTTATGGTCTAAATACTGACATAGAGTGGTATAATTCTTCAGAGAATACCACCGACGATCGTGCTTTACTAACTGCTTACGATCCAAAGGCTACTAATTCTCAAATGAATACGACTGATAATGTGTGGGCTAAGATGTATGAAGGCGTTGAACGCGCGAATTTATGTATTCAGGGACTACGTACTTACGGAGATGTTACAAATAATAAAGTTCTGGCTCAATTGTTGGGTGAAGCTCTTACATTAAGGGCACTAATTTATGCCGATTTGGTAAAAGCCTGGGGAGATGTTCCTGCACGTTTTCAGCCAGTTGCTAAAATGGAAGTCTATATTGCTAAATCGGATCGTGATGTGATTTACAAACAAATTATTGCCGATTTAGGTGAGGCGGAAGACTTAGTGGCCTGGCCAAATGAGACGACAGTTACGCAATCTGTTGAGAGAGTGAATAAAGCTTTTGTAAAGGGGCTTCGTGCACGGATTTGTTTGGCGGCCGCAGGTTATTCTCAGCGTCCGGATGGCGTTATTCGTCGTAGTACTGATCCTGAATTGACAGTAGAAAAACTATATCCAATTGTGAAACAAGAATGCTTGGATGTAATTAATAGTGGTAAATGTACTTTAGGTACATTTGAGCAAAATTTCAAAAATCTTTGTCAGGAAAATGTAACTGCTGGTCAGGAATCTCTTTTTGAAATTCCGTTTGCTGATGGTCGCGGTAGAGTTCTTTATACATTTGGAATAAAACATACCACGATTGATAAATATACAAAACAACCTCAAGGTGGAGCTAATGGGCCGCTACCAACTGTATTTTATGACTTTGATAAGAGCGATATTCGTCGTAATATAACCTGTATTCCTTATGAGTGGACAAATGGTATTCAGGTTCCACGTAAAATCAGTTCATGGTGTTTCGGAAAACTTCGTTACGAATGGATGAAACGTATCGTAACATCTACAAATGACGATGGCATTAATTGGCAATATATGCGTTTGGCTGACATTTATTTAATGGCTGCAGAAGCAATTAATGAATTAGATGGTCCTACGGCGGCTGCTCTTTATTTGAAACCTATTCGTGATCGGGCATTTCCTAATAATCCAGATAAAGTAACTGCCTATATGGCTACAATTACTGCCAATAAAGAGACATTTTTTAATGCCATAGTTGATGAACGCGCTCTGGAATTTTGTGGTGAAATGTTGCGTAAAAATGATTTAATTCGTTGGAACTTACTTTCTGTGAAACTAAACCAATCAAAAGCAAAAATGAACGATTTGGCTAACCGTACTGGCACTTTCTCCGATTTACCTAATAATATTTATTATAAAACTGGTGCTGATGGTGAATCTGTAGTAATTTACGGATTGGAACATGGCAATACCGATGCTGCAGGTGCAGCCTTGAATTATACTGCAAGTAAACCTTGGTTTATTTCTAATGGAGTAAATGCTCTTAGTGATATAAAAATAGGCTCGCTCTTTCAACAAGACCCTGACAAGCATCAGTTCTGGCCTATTTGGAAAACGTTTATCGAATCCAGTAATGGTAAGTTGACAAATGATTATGGATATTAATTCTGATACTAAAAATTAAAAGAACATGAATATATTATTAAAAAAAATAGCTTATATAATATGTCTTTTTGCAGCATTTTTCTCAAGTTCATGCAATGATATATATGATGAAGTAACCAGCCTTAAAACTGACCGTCTGTTTAGCCCGGTGAATTTTAACGCTGCATTAAACAAAACTCAGGTAACTTTTACTTGGGCTGCTGCGGATAGTGCTGTCTCATATACTCTTCAGGTAAGCAAGGATAGTTTGAATTACAGTACTCCAGTGCTCGATACAACTATTACGAAACTAAGTTATGTACAGGAGTTTGCCGGAGCAACACAATTCTATGCACGCATACGTTCAAATTCAGGCAATAATACCAAGGCTTCCACTTTCAATAATAAGTTGTCGTTTAAGACTCCTGCTGAGAATCTATTTAGTAGTTACTCAACTATTATGACAGGAATGAATCAAGTGACAGCAAACTGGACGCCTGGTGCCAATGTAAATCATCTGGTTCTAACTGCAAGTGACAAAACAATGCAAACAGTACAGTTGACTGCAAATGATATTGCTGCAGGTTCGAAAACCATAACTTCTCTATCAAATTCAACGTATAAAGTTCAGATTTATAATAGTGATATTGTGCGTGGGGAGGTGTCAATAGTCGTTGAAGGGGATGTATACCTACCTGCTGGTGGAAATTTACTGGCAGCTATTACTGCAGCTTCGCCAGGACAAGTAATAATCTTGGAGCCAGGAGCCCTTTATTTGATGGGATCAGCCACTTATAAGCTAAGCAAAGATATCAAAATAAGGGGATTGTTGCCAACAAATCTTCCTATATTGGCAATGACTGGGAGTGCATCTACAACAATGAGTATGCTTGGCTTTGTTGATAGTTCTGTAATAAACTCTGTAGCATTTGAAAATATTGATTTTTCAGGCTATTGTGACAATAATAGTGCAGCAGTAAAAATAGGGTATTTATTCAATAATAATGTACTTACTACTGTGAGTTCATTGTCTTTTAAAAATTGCAAGTTACGAAATTTTGGAAATACACCTATGCGCCTTCAAGGTAACAAAAATCAGGTGATTGACATTTTATCTTTTAATAATTGTACAATTTATGATATCGGTTTTGCAAGTACCTATGCAATCGTAAATACCAATTCGAATGATCACGTTAATAACATAAACTTCAATAATTGTACAGTTTATAATTTTAAAGGGCCTATAGTGTTACAAACTGGTGCTTATACGATAGGTTATGTGAATGTTACAAATTGTGTATTTAACCAAACAACTCAAGATGCAGGTAACCGATTTGAATTTGATCTTAATGGTTTGACAGTTACGAATGGGATCAAAATTAAAGATTCTGTCTTTGGTAGTTCAGGAATATCTACTTCAGGAATAAGAACTTCAGGAACGAAAACTATTACTGGTTGCTATTATACTTCAGACTATAAAGATGAATTCTTGGTAGGAACTACTCCTCCAACATCCTATACCTTTAAAGATAAAATGACATCCTATTCCGGTGCTTCCACAGATTTATGGAATGCTCCAACAACAGGTGATTTTACGCTAAAAGATTCAGCCTTTAAAGGTAAAGGGGTTGCCGGTGATTTGAGGTGGTATTGATAAATTCTAAATCGAGGTAGTTGCTATCATAACTATCTCGATTTATTTCCCGCATATTTTCAAAATGGGTTGAAGCTATATATAAACAAAAAAATATTGGTTTACGGATGAAATTCTTTCAAAAAACAGTTTCCACAATAGGTGTCTTAGTTCTTATTTTAGTTTCAACTTCGATAAAAGCAAAAGGAACTTATGATTATCTCTATCGAGATCTTCCATTCTCAATGTCCAAAGTTAAAGCTCCTGTATTTAAGAACAATAAACTATCTGTTGTTGATTTTGGAGGTTTAGGCGACGGATATACTCTCAATACGCAGGCATTTAGCCAAGCTGTAGATGCACTTTCGGGAAGAGGGGGTGGAACATTGATTGTTCCGCCAGGGGTGTGGTTTACCGGTCCTATAGTGCTAAAGTCTGACATTAACTTGCATCTGGAGAAAGGGGCACTTATTCTTTTTTCTCCTGATTTTAATTTATATCCGCTGGTCAATACGATTTTTGAGGGTTTGGAAACCCGAAGATGTCAATCACCNATCTCGGCTAGGAATGCAACGAATATTGCCATNACAGGTCAAGGTTCTATCAATGGNTCAGGTGAGGCATGGCGTCCGCTGAAGAAGTCAAAAGTTACCGATTTACATTGGAAGAGTGTGATTAAATCTGGTGGTGTGCTAAAGGATCCGACTTATTGGTTTCCCTCAGCAAAATCGCTCAAAGGCGAATCCTTGAGCGACATGAATGTGCCCCGAGGAAAGCTAACTGATTTGGACTGGATTAGCATTAAGGATTTTCTACGCCCGGCAATGATTAACTTTATTGAGTGCGAAAATGTCATGTTGCAAGGCGTTTTATTTGAAAATTCACCCAGTTGGAATATTCACCCGTTGATGTGTACAAATTTGATCGTTGACAATATCAGTGTTCGCAATCCAAGCTATGCTCAGAATGGGGATGGAATTGACGTTGAATCTTGTAAAAATGTATTGATTTTAAACAGTAACTTTGATGTTGGTGATGACGCTATTTGCATTAAATCGGGTAAAGATGAAGAAGGTCGGCGGCGTGCACGCGCTACTGAAAATGTGATTGTGGATAATTGTAAGGTTTTCAAGGGGCATGGTGGCTTTGTAGTAGGAAGTGAAATGTCGGGTGGAGTTAAGAATATTGCAGTGAGGAACTGTCAGTTTATGGGAACTGATGTAGGACTCCGTTTTAAAAGTAACCGGGGCAGAGGTGGAATTGTCGAAAATATTTATATCAACGATATTTATATGTTTGACATCGTTACAGATTCCTTTTTATTTGATTTATACTATGGTGGTAAATCTGCTTCAGAAGCTTTGGAAGACGGTGATCAGCCATCTGTAGAAAATAAAATCCCGGCTGTGACTGTCGAAACGCCTGTGTTTAAAAATATTTATATATGGAATATTGTTTCAAGAAATGCCCGTAGAGCAATGTTTTTTAATGGCTTACCCGAAATGAATATTACAAATATAAACGTCGAAAATACTATAATAACTTCTCAACTAGGTGCTGTTATCTGTGAATCGGATGGAATAAAGTTTAAAAATATTCATATCATTCCTGAGACAGGATCTGCTTTGACTCTTAAAAATGTAAAGAACTTTGATTTAGAATCTTTTATTTATCCAGATTCATTGACTGAAGTCGTGAAAATTTTGGGAAAATCCAGTAATATAAATCTTCCGGAATCGATAATAAAAAGAAAAATTACCGGATTAAAATAATCATAAGAAATAATGATGTCAAATTAAGAAGTCAATGATTGGCTCGGGAGTGGTCGTTTTTTTGATCGGAAAATTAGAAATAAGTAATGGATCATGTGATTTTACATGACCTATTACTTATTTTTGCAATGTATTATACCTTGTCTCTAATAAACTAGTTTTATGAAAAAAATAATCCAACTCATCAGCGGGCTATTGATCGTATTTTCTGTAAATGCCCAATATCACTTTTCATTTTCACATTTCACTTCTGATAATGGTCTGTCTCAAAATAGTATTACGGCTATGATGAAAGATCGCAAAGGTTATTTGTGGTTTGGTACGCGCGATGGATTAAATAAATTTGATGGGTACAATTTTACAGTTTTTAATTCCAAACCCAATCAGAAACAATCGGTGTTGAGTAATAGAATTTTAGCTATAAAGGAAGATAATTGGGGATTTATTTGGATTAAGACCTATGATGAAATTGTGTATCGACTTAATCCATCTGATGAGGTGTTATCTCGTATTGAAAAATCAGATGGAAGCTTCTTAAATGATAAAATTCATGATATTTACATTCTTCATTCCGGTGTTATATGGTTGACGACATTTGATAAAGGATGTTATAAAGTCGTAACCGATCAAAATACACATAAACTGAGCGTTAGTCTTTTGGATAAACGATTGAGTGCCTTGCCAGACAACTCGGTTAAAAGTATTTTTGAAGATAAAGAGCATAATACGTGGATACTCACACAAAGAGGATTGTGTACTATTAGTAATAGTGGAAAATCGGTATTTCAGTTTAATGGGTTATCTTTTTATTCGTATGTTGAAAACGATAAACGTATTATGTTTGGGTGTGATGGTAAGATTGTTCAGTACGAGAAAAGAAATAAAATATTTAAAGTTATTGACTTGCCTGACCAAGTTGGAGCTAGTTGTATTGCAGGTTTTAATTCGAATAATTATATTTTTGCAGCTCAGGGCAAAGGTTTTTTTACTTTTGATGTTTTACGGGCTGAATTCAGACAGTTTTCAAAAGAAAAAAATCCAGAAATGAGAACCAATGATATCTTGCAAATCTATATTGATAGAGCAGGCGAGGCATGGATGGGAATCAAATCGCAGGGTGTTCTTCATTTTGTTCCTCAATCTAATAAAGTAACATATATAGAATCGAAAATTAATGAAGGGCAGGTNTCAAATCCTAATTTTCTAATTTTTGAAGATGAAAAAGATATTTTATGGCTCCAACCGTATTTCGGATCATTTTCCTGGTTTGATAGGGCTAGCAATTCTTTGATTCCATTCTACAGTGCATATAATGAAGAAATTAACACTTTGCTTTCGTATGGCGTAAATCATATTTTGTCTGACTCACAAGGAGTATTGTGGATTAGTACAAACCGTGGAAATGGGTTCTTCAAATGTACGTTCCTTCCCGATTATTTCAATCATTATTTGTTTCATGATCATTCCGTTTATAGTATTTCAAATGAAACGCGCGCCATTTTTGAAGATCGAGAAAAGCGACTTTGGGTGGCATGTAAGGATGGTTCTGTTCACGTGTTTAATGAGAAAAAAAGAGAAATTGGTACATTAAATCGGGATGGTAGGATTGTTTCAGGAGGAAGCTTTGAGGTACTGGTTTATAATTTTTGTCAGGACAGGCAGGGAAATATTTGGTTTGCAACTAAGAAGCAAGGCTTATTTCGATTGAAGTCAACCGGAATGAAAAATAGCTTCCGAATTGAAAATTTTGTTCACAATCCCAACGATGTTTACTCTCCTGCAAATAATGATTTTTATTCTATTGTGCAGGATAATTTAGGCCGGCTTTGGGCCGGAAGCTATGGCGGTGGAATTCATCTGATTGATGAGGCTAATGGTTGTATCCGTTTTATTCATGCTAAAAACGAATTAAAAAAATACCCTATTGCCAATTGCTCGAAGGTTCGTCAGGTTTTTGTTGATTCAAAGCGGCATATCTGGGTGGCAACCACCGAAGGATTTGTTGTATTTAATAGCAATTTTAACTCGCCAAAAGATATTGTTTTTAAATACTACCATAAAAGTGAAGGTAATCCTAATAGTTTAGCGGCGAATGATGTTCATTGTATTTTTGAAGATTCAGAGGCAAACATATGGCTTGGAACTTTTGGAGGAGGATTGAACAAGCTTAAACAAAAATCAAATGCTGAAAATAAGTTTGAATTTGAAGTTTATGATCGTTCTAAGGGAATGCCCAATAACGTAGTATATGCCATTATTGACGACAAACAAGGAAACCTGTGGCTGACCACTGAAAATTCAATTGTGAAATTCAACAAGAAGAATAAAAAGATTGAAGTTTTCGGAAGAGGAAATGAGTTGGAGAATGTTGAGTTCTCGGAGGCTTCAGCTTGTTTGCTAAGTTCGGGTGAGATTTGTGTTGGTTCCAAATCGGGCTTTTATTCTTTTATACCAGAAGAGGTAAGGCGGCGAGTGATAAAGTCACCACTTGTATTTACTCGCTTACTCTTATTTAATAAGGAGGTTGGAATTGGAGATAAGGAGTTAATCCTTAAAACACAATTAGATAAAGCATCTAAAATTGTGTTTAATCATAAGCAAAATGTTTTTACAATTGAATTTGCAACGCTGGATATGCGTGCGCCGGAGAAAATTCAATATGCCTATAAACTTGATGGTTTTGATTCGGATTGGCAAAGTGTACAAACAAAGCATTTTGCAACTTATACAGCTTTGCCACCGGGCATTTATACTTTTCGGGTTAAATCAACCGATAGCGAAGGAGTCTGGTTGCAAAATGAACGTCAAATTGAGGTGCAAATTTTGCCCTCCTTTTGGCAATCAGCCTTTGCGAAGATTATGTATGTACTACTCGTAATAGCATTGTTCTTAGTGATATTATATATTTTTGTCGTTATTTTTAAATTGAAGAATAATGTTCAGCTTGAAAAACAAATGACAGATATGAAACTTCGTTTTTTTACAGATATTTCTCACGAACTGCGCACTCCACTTACATTAATCTCTCTTCCAGTAGATAATATTTTACAAGAAAATTTAGATCCAAATGTAAGAAACCAGCTGATCCATATACGTCGTAATTTAGATCGTGTAATGACTTTGATAAATCAGATTCTTGATTTTCGAAAAATACAGAATAATAAAATGCGCTTGGTTGTAGAGGAAGTCAATTTTGGAGAGCTTACAAGAAATTGTAGTAGTAATTTTCTTGAAATAGCACATTCAAAAAACAT
>JGI24139J26690_1000058_pt1 | contig 13419 bp, 11 predicted proteins | sample BarGraIncu00221A_FD_26690 | JGI IMG/M metagenome (IMG submission 26690)
TTCACTAACTCCAATCCAACATTTAACTCAGCAAGAGCACCTTTATTAATTGACTCAAAATCATTTCTAAGCAATACTTCCGAAAGTTTCAAACCCAAAATACGCTGAAAAATGCCTGAATCAAAAACAATAAATTTCCGCATTTTGGGATTTATCTCTGCTCCCAATGGAACTCCGTTGGCAGCACTATGAGTAATTGGCAGTATCATTCCCGCCATCGTCAAAAGTTCAAGAGCATCTTTCACTTGTAAATGATTTGCATCCGGCAACGCTTTGTTATACACAAATTTTTGTCCGTTTTGTTCTACCACCGATCTAAATACCATGCGAATAAGCGTTGGTGAAGACCTCTTTTTATATTTAGCAAAATCGTCTTCATAAGCGGAAATCAAACCGTCGAGCACACGTTGGCAAGACAATAAATCTCCACCGGAAAAGTAACTGGAAATAACTTTAGGCATACCGCCCAGCACCAAAAATTGCTTATACAATTCCAACGCTTTCGTATGAATCGCTTCGGGTAAAGGTTGCTGTGGAGAAGCCTCAGCAATAGATTTACGAAGTAATTCAGCGTTTGCAGCTCGTAAAAATTCACCAAACGAAAAAGGATAAAGAAACAACGAACTTACACGCCCAACTCCGTAGGAGGGTAGTTCTGCCAATGCAAACTCCAACAACGAACCGGCTGCAATCACATGTAATTCGGGATATTGTTCATAGAAAAAACGGAGGGAAGAAATAGCAGGCAAACAACTCTGGATTTCGTCGAAAAACAACAACGTTTCCCCTGGGATAATTGCAGTCTCATAAAGAACAGACAATTGTTCACATATAGCTTTGGGGCGTAAATTCCCTTCAAAAATACGTTGAACTTCGCTATCCTGTTCAAAATTTACTTCTACATAACTTTTAAACTGACTACTAAAATTCCGCACGACTGATGATTTACCCACTTGGCGAGCACCTCTTATCAATAATGGTTGTCTTTCGTTGTCATTCTTCCAGCGAATCAATTCTTCTTCTATATCCCGCTTGTAATAGGCCATTTTGCTCTATATTTTAATATTCAGGCTACAAAGATAAGTATTTTGTTGTTTTTACAAGGCAATAATGGCAACTATTTCCAATTTATACAAGGCAATAATTATACACTAATGTCATTTATACAAGGCAATATCTGTGTATTTAGTCTATTTTATGGGGAATGAGTTGATTTACATAAGAATAAGTTCTTTGCCCTGATAGGGGCTAAATGTGCATAACCCCCGGTAAGCGAAGCGTAACCGGGGGATAAAATAAATGAGTGACCCAACATTTGCTTTTCAGTTCGACTAGTCGAACTGAAAAGCAAATAATTACAAAATGATTTGTGTTGAGTCGTAGTTATCACTTGTAAAAAATCGCTTCAAATAAATTAACGCTAATTATTGGAAATCATTTGGTTGCGGTCAAAATTCGCTAAAACACAGACACAGCAAGCATTTTAGAAGAAATACCCTCCGTAACCAACAGTATGTTCATATTTTGGCTGCGATAATATCCGAATATCGATTATTATTGCAGCCATTTCATTATTTAAAGGACATATAGCTCTCTCTTATAAAGTATTTTTTCATAGGCTACTTGACATATTTAATTCATCGGTTCCTGCTTTTAGCTTTTAAATGTATATTTTCTCTATTTTTGAAAAAAAATCATATTTTGGCTGCAATAATATCCGAAAAGTGATTATATTTGCAGTCAGAATATATAAACCCTGTAAAATGAATACTGCTTCTACCATAAAAGAATGGATAAATAAGCTCCAACAAAACGGCAAGCTTTACTTTTCCATGGAGCAGGTTACAGAAGCTTTCCCGAACTTGCAGTCTACAGGTATTCGTAGCGCACTCACTCGCCTTTCATCAAAAAACAGCATTGCCTCTGTTTGGAAAGGATTTTATGTGATAGTACCAATATCATATACCGTCAAAGGAATACTACCTCCGGTTATGTATATCGACCATCTAATGAAGCATATCCAACGTCCTTATTACGTCGGCTTGCTCAATGCAGCTGCATTCTATGGTGCTGCCCTTCAGCAGCCGCAGGTATTCTCGGTAATTATTCAACATCCCACGCTTCGCGACAATAACAAAAAAAATGTTCGGTTACAATTTGTGGCACGTCGTAATTTTCCTGCAGATGAATTACTTGAAACACGTAAAACTCAAACTGGCTACGTCAAAATATCTTCCCCAGCTCTTACGGCTGCTGATATCATTCAATACGAAAAAGCAATTGGAGGGTTGAACAGAGCATGTACTGTATTGAATGATTTGACAGAAGTGCTCGATTTTACAAAAAATCTGGATAGTTTTTTCGACACTGTTAGTACCGCAACAGTTCAACGCTTGGGATACTTATTGGAGAACGTTGTGGAATCACCTGATGTAGCAAATCAGCTATATGAAAAAGCTTTGCAGGCCAATTGTAGTTTTCAGACTATTCCCCTCAAAATTGGTAAAACGACAGAAATGAAAACAACAGATAGAAAGTGGAAAATTATAATTAATACTGAAATTGAAATTGATGAGTGAATTTCGGTAACTCAGCACCCTAANATTTGATTAAAAAGATATTCATTTATTTGATTCATATTGGAATAAGCTCTTTGCCACGTAGTGGCTAAATATGCATAACCCCCTTACTCCCTCTCCTCAAGGAGAGGGTTGGGGTGAGGTCTAAGCGAAGCGTAACCGGGGGATGAAGAATACAAACAACCATACATTTGATTTTGAGTTCGGCTAGTCGAACTCAAAATCAAAAAAATGAAAAAGGATGCTGGAAGTAATCTTCCTTTATAAATCGGATTTCAGAATTAAAATACCTATAAAAAAAATGATACCGGTATCAGCAATTGAAGAGTGGAGAAATAAAGTACCATGGCAAACAAACGAACAAGTCGAACAGGACTTGATCATTTGCCGTGGACTAACCGAAATATTTAAAGATGAATTCCTGGCACAATCTCTGGCATTCCGTGGAGGTACAGCCCTGCATAAGCTATATCTTTCACCTCAACCACGCTACTCCGAGGATATCGATTTAGTACAAATCAGTGCTGGACCAATAAAACCAATCATAGACAAACTCCGTGATGAAGTATTATCATTCCTTGGTGTTCCTGTTGTAAAACAAAAAGCAAATAATAATACCCTGATTTTCCGCTTTGAATCCGAAATTGCACCGGTTATGCCCATTCGGTTAAAGGTAGAAACAAATTGCCGGGAACATTTCTCGGTTTTAGGTTGGTCCAAATTTCCCTTTTCGGTAGAGAGCGAATGGTACANCGATGCTTGCGAAATTACCACCTACCCACTCGAAGAATTGTTGGGNACAAAACTCNGGGCACTCTACCAACGGCGTAAAGGTCGTGACTTATTCGACCTATACACCGCCATAACCCAAAAGGATTTGAATTTCGACCAAATACTTACTTGCTATCGCGAATACATGAACTTTGTCGTTGGCAGCAATGTCCCCACACAAAAGGAATTCTTGCTGAATATGGAAGAAAAAATGTTAGATACTGAATTCCTTGGCGACACACAATTATTATTGCGTAATGGAGAAACTTATGATCCGCAAGAGGCGTATGAGTTGGTAAGGATTAATTTGATAAATAAAATCTAGTTAGGCATAAGATATCGCATAAAATTGAATTTATATTTTATCGTAAGGAATTTATTGGTTTATCGTAATTTGAAAATGGAGAAAGAAAATACTAAATATAAATTGCCAGCTGGTTGGGTTGAAGAAAAATTAGGAAAAGTCACATTGGTAAGTATGGGACAATCTCCAGCCTCGTCAAGCTATAATACACATGGTGTCGGCTTGCCGTTCTATCAAGGCAAAACTGATTTTGGTGAATTTTATCCTACTGTAACAAAATATTGTTCAGAGCCCATTAAGATTGCTGATAAAGATGACATATTAATTTCTGTAAGAGCTCCAATTGGTCCAACAAATCTAACAAAAGAAAAATCAAGTATTGGTAGAGGGCTTGCAAGTATAAAAACATTTAATGGTGTTCCTAGTAAATTTATTCTTTATCAGCTACGTGCTTTGGAAAACAATTTAGTGAAACTTGGTACAGGCACAACATTTCAAGCTGTTTCTAAATCAATTTTGGAACATTTTATTATTAAAGTGGCTCCATTAAAAGAACAAGAAAGAATCGTCTCTAGAATAGAGGAGCTTTTCAGTGAATTAAATCATTCAGAAGTAGTGTTAAAGAAGGCTCAAATGCAATTAAAAGTCTACAAGCAAGTTTTATTAAAAAGTGCATTTGATGGAAACTTGACAAAATCGTGGAGGGAAATTTATAAAGATGAAAATTACAAATGGTTGAAATCAAAGATTGAAGATATTGGAGTTGTCAAAGGAGGCAAACGCCTTCCTAAAGGAGGTAGATATTCAAATATAAAAACTAAATTCCCATATTTAAGAGTTAGCGATTTTACTAAATATTCGGTTAATCAATATGATTTGAAATATATTGACATAGAAACTCGAAAAAAAATAGAAAACTATACGATTAGTAAAGACGATGTATATATATCAATCGCTGGAACTATAGGCCTTACGGGGATAGTACCTGAGAATCTTGATAATTCAAATCTTACTGAGAATGCAGCAAAAATAGTAGTAAATTCAAATGTAAATAACAAATTCCTAGCATACGCGCTTAATGCTCCAGACTTACAATCTCAAATTATTGAAAAAACAAAAGCTACATCTCAGCCTAAACTATCACTTTACAGTATCAGAAGTTTACAAACTTTTATTCCTGCACTAGATGAACAATATAGAATTGTTCAAATACTTGACTCTCGTTTTACTTTAATAGAGAATCTCGATATATCAATTAATGCAGGAATAAAAAAGATTGAAGTATTCAGGCAAACTATTTTGAAAAAAGCATTTGAAGGAAAGCTTGCTACACAATACTCAAGTGACGAATCTGCAAATATTTTGTTGATAAAAATAAATAAAGAAAAAGATACCTATTTGAACTTACAAAAAGAAGCAAATAAAGTAAAACCAAAAAAAAACAGAACAATGGACGGTATTATGACTATCTTAGAAATATTAAAGCAAAATGATAAACCAATTCTAGCAAAAGAACTTTGGCAAGCATCTAAACATAAAAATGACATTGAATCATTCTACGCTGAATTAAAAGAAATTTATAGTCAAATTATAGAAGTAAAGATAGGTACTGAATCACTTTTATCTTTGAAAAAATGAGAATAGAAAAAGTTCATATTAAAACCACTTTTAAAAATCTTCAAGATTTTCATATCGAACTAGATAATGAAGCTATGGAGACAGTATTAATTGGTTTAAATGCAACAGGAAAATCAAATTTCATGGAGGCATTAGTTGTTATTTTTAGAGATTTAGATTTAGAAAGAGCACCTCAATTTGGAAAATCTAAAGAAGCTTTGGAATATTCCATTAAATATGAATGCCGGAAGTATTCAATTGAAATTGAATACTCTAAGAAAGATGGTTATATATTTATTATTGATGGGGAAAAACTTAAAGGTAAGTCTTTGTTCTTTAGTAAAAAATTAGAGTATTTACCTAAACATATTTTTTTCTATTATTCTGGTACAAGTGATAGAGTGAAAGATCTTTATTCTGAACATGAAAAAAAGTATTATCAAGAAATTATACAACCAAATGCTAAGCCTGAACAGTTTAACGAAATAAGACCAATCTTTCTCGTACAGAACATTCATGCAAGCTTTGCATTAATTGCATTCTATATGTTCAAAGAAAGAGAAGAAGAAACAATTAAGTTTTTAAAAGAAGAATTGAATATTCTTGACTTTGGATCAGCATTATTTGTTCTAAAACAACCTTCTTGGGCAAGATCTGAAAATAAAGTTGGAAAACTTTGGGGAGCTCAAGGTTTAGTAAAAAATCTAATTTCCGATATTTTAGAATATAGTATAGCACCAATAGCAACTGAAGAAACTGTACATACAAACTACAAAAAAACCGAAAAACAGAGTAGGTTATATTTGTATATTAATTCAAAAGAACGCTTTCGGGAATTGATTAAAAATAAATACGATGATGATAAAATACGCCTCTTTAATGCTTTAGAAAGTATTCATCTCTCAGATCTAATGCAAGATGTAAAAATAAACGTTATAAAAGAAAAGGTACCTGGAGAATTATCAATGAATGAACTAAGCGAGGGTGAGAAACAACTTCTTACAGTTTTAGGTTTGTTGAAGTTCACAAAGGATGATGAGTCGTTGATACTTTTAGATGAGCCCGATACACATCTAAACCCAATTTGGAAATGGAAATATCTTGACTTTATAGATAAGGTTGTAAATAGAGCTGATAGAACTCAAATCATTTTTTGTACCCATGATCCGTTGGTAATAGGGAATCTAAAAAAGAATCAAGTACAAATTTTTAAAAAAGATCCCAAGTCAAAAAAAACATATGTATCTACTCCCAATGTAAGTCCTCGAGAAATGAGCATTTCGAAAATCCTTTCAAGTGAATTATTTGGCATTCCTTCAATGATGAGTAAAAAATATGAGGATTTATTAAATAGAAAGCGTGGTCTTCAGGCAAAACTACTAAATGGTGATTTACTGGAAAGTGAAAAAAGAGATTTTGAAAGATTGCAAAAATATTTCGATGCAAAGGGTCAAAATGATGACACCGCTGACAGTCGTTATAATCTTTTCTTGAAATTGACAAGTGAGAGAGACGAGTTTTATGATAGAAAATATACTATTGAAGAGGAGGAAGAACTTAATCGCATTGCAAGAGATGTATTAAATTCAATTATGATTGAAGAGAAAAAACAATGAGATACATAGACAAGCATAAATTCGAAGAAGCAGCTGAAGCAATCAATTGGGCTGAAATTAAACAAACTCATAATACAGTTATTCGGCAACTATCTCCAAGCGAAAGGAAGGCTTATATAAAGAATCATCCTGATTGGAATTTGTTACAACCAGCAATGCTTAAGCTATCCTTTAATAAATGTTGGTATTCTGAAGCCAACATTGGAAATGGAGATTTTGTTGTTGATCATTTTAGGCCAAAAAATAGAGCTAAAATTAAAATTAATTATAGAGATCCTAATAGCAAAACAAAAGTAATAAAAACTAATGGATATTGGTGGAAAGCATATGATTGGGATAATTACAGAATCTCAGGTGCTCTATCGAATATAAGAAGAAGTGATAGATTATGTAAAAGTGAAACTGTCAAAGGAAAAGGAGACTATTTCCCAATTGATTTAATTAATGGCCGAATTGCTGAAGATGAAGAACACACAGGATGCGAAATACCACTATTATTAGATCCCCTGAATTATTTCGATGTTGGGTTATTGACTTTTGATAATGGAATTCCAATTCCAGCAACTGAAGATGATTTTGAAATGGAAAGAGTTTATCAATCAATTTATTATTATCATCTAGATCTGGATCAACTAAATACTGAAAGAAAAATTGTTTGGAATAATTGCGTAGTACATATGAAGGATGCAAAAGACGCAATTATCAACAGTCAAACTTTAGCTGAAAAATATAGGATGACGAATAAATGTTATGAGGAGTTGGCTAAATTAATAGATCCTGAAATAAATTCATTCACAAGTACTGCAAAAGCATGTTTAATGGTTTATTGCGAATTAGAAGAGTTTAAATGGTTGAAAAATTTTGTTAGAACATTATGAAAACGAATATACTCGTACAAAAAATATGGTCGTTTTGCGATACTCTTAGAGATGATGGTTTAGGATACAATGATTATCTTGAACAGTTAACTTACCTATTGTTTCTCAAAATGGCAGATGAGAACTTGAATGAGTTCAATTTGCCTATAGGTTGTAATTGGCAATCTCTGAAAGGTCAGAACAAACTTGAAATTGGGGGCTATTATGAAGAAATTTTAAATAAGCTTGCAGAATCTGGTGGTATGCTTAAAAGGATTTTCGCAGGGGCTCAGAATAAAATTCATGATTCTGCTAAGTTGGAAAAACTTATTAGTCTTATTGATGCCGAAGACTGGACTTCTAAAGATGTTGATATTAAAGGAGAAATATATGAGTCTTTATTGCAAAAAAATGCTGAAAGTAGTGGAGCTGGTCAATACTTTACACCTCGTCCTGTAATTTCAGCGATGGTTGAATGTACCCAACCAAAACCAAGTGAGACTATATCTGATCCATCGTGTGGCACTGGAGGTTTTTTCCTGGGAGCAATAAATTACCTGAATCAACAAAAACTAACTGAGTCTCAAAATAAGTTTCTAAAATTCAATGCTTTTCATGGTTGGGAAATTGAAAAATCAACAGCCAGATTGTGTTTAATGAACTTGTTTCTTCATGGTATCGGGGATTTAAAAGAAACTCCGGACATTGAAGTTACAGACAGTTTAAAAGCAGGGGTAACGAAAAAAGTTGATCTGGTTTTGGCTAATCCTCCTTTTGGAATTAGTAGTAGTGATGTCCCGACTAATGATAAGAAACAAGCCAATAAAGAAGGCTTTTTCTTACGGGAGGATTTTTGGGTTACTACCAGTAACAAGCAACTTGCATTCTTGCAACATATTGTGTCAATGCTCAATGAAAAAGGTCGAGCTGCAGTTGTTCTTCCTGATAATGTCCTTTTCGAGGGTGGAGCCGGTGAAACAATTCGGAAAAAACTATTGGAAGATACAAACTTGCATACAATTTTGCGCCTTCCTACAGGTATATTTTATGCTCAGGGCGTGAAAGCCAATGTCCTCTTTTTTGAAAAGAAACCCAAAACAGAGAATCCTGCTACAAAAGAAATTTGGTTTTACGATTACCGTACAAATATCAGACATACCCCCAAGAAGAATCCATTGCGTTTTGAGCATTTAAAAGATTTTGTCGAATGTTATCAGCCTAATAATATCGGAAATAGAGTTGAAACATGGAGTACAAGCAATGAAAATGGCCGTTGGAAAAAATTTACATACGATGAAATTATTTCACGCGACAAGACAAACTTGGATATTTTTTGGTTGAAAGATGAAAATTTGATTGATTTAGATAATCTGCCAGAGCCAGATGCACTCATTGATGAAATAATTGAAAATATTCAAAGTGCTTTGGATAGTTTCAAGACAATAAAGGGGAACTTAGAGTTGAATTTATAACGGTATTTTATTGATTTTAAATCTAGCATGATGGATAAATTTACATGGATAAATACTTACAAAGAAATTTCAAATTGGCTATTGACCAAGAAGAATAGACAACAGTACTTGATTGAAATTCTCAAAAAAATAGGAGTTGAAGGTTTTAAAGATGTAAATGAAGATAAAGAAGAATTTCAACTAAATGAGATAGATCCTTTTTCTTTCTTTTCCTATCTCAATAAATACAAATTAGACTCAAAGCGAATAGAGATACTTCAAAATATCCACTCAGAGCTAAAATTTAAATGCGAAGTACCGAAAGATGTTTTAGGAATTCCAACTTCACACCCTTTGAAAGTCAGATTATTTCCATACAAATATGCTCGCAAAAACAATGAAATTGAAAAATTATGGAATCTCTTTGAACAAGTCATAACAAAAAAAATAGACAATGATCTATTTCAAAAGGTTCTTGAGATTAAGAGTGTTGGAAAAGGGAAAATCAGTATTTCCTTTTTCTACTCCATGCCAGATTATTATTTACCATTAGACTCAAAGACAACTAGCTATCTTAGAAAGACAAAATTAAAATACTCATTTTCCACAATTAGTGAGTATTTATCTTTGATAGACGAAACAAAGAAAGCTTTAAAACTAACTCCATTTGAAATCTCTTATAATGCTTTTTTGTCACAAGACAACAACACTGATAAATTAAGAATCGGTAGTGTAAGAACATTATTAGATATTCTTGATAAACTTAATGATGATTCGTACGATGAAAATGTATCAATATTCTATAGAGGACATCCAAACAGTAAATTTGAATTAAAACCGTCTATTTACAGAAACAAGGAATTGATAAAAAATGAGAATCGCCTTTTCAAAGACATTATTGCTCGAAGTCCATCTGACTTTAAAGACTGTAATTCGACATTTGAGAAACTGGTTAAGATGCAGCATTACTCGTTACCAACAAGATTATTGGATATAACATCTAATCCACTGGTTGCACTTTTCTTTGCTTGCAAAGAAGAAACACCAATGAATGAAGATGGTGAATTATTTCGTTTTGAAATTAAAGAAGATGAATTAAAATATTATGATAGCGATACTGTTAGCGTTGTATCCAATATTGCCCGAAGACCGCATGATTTTTCTATTCAATCAATTAAAGGTTTAGCCAATTCTACTTTTAATAAAAAGGGTGAAATACAATATTTACTTCATGAAATTCGTTCAGAGAAACCTCATTTTTCTGCTGTCATTGATAGTAAACATATTGAAATGGTTTTTTGTGTAAAACCAAAACTAGATAATCCAAGAATCATTAGACAAGAAGGCGCTTTTTTTATTTTTGGTATATCTGATGATAAAACAAAATGTGCTAAATTTGATTTTATTTACGAATCGTATATTATTTCAAAATCAGAAAAACAGAAGATATTAAATCAACTCGAAGCACTAGGCATTAATGAATCAACATTATTCCCTGAGATTGATCATGTTGCTAAGCATCTAAAGGATAAGTATTTTAAAATCACAATATAGAAATCGCTTTGTTGCGGTCAAAATTCGCTGAAACGCTTATACAGTAAGTATTTCAGAAGAAACACACCGCAACAAAAATAGAAAAAAAACAATTTTCAACAATCAATTTAGTTGCGGGGTAAAATCGCTATAATCCTTTATGGTAAAGGCTTTAATGCTCTCCGCAACCGCAACTCCGCAACCAAGAGGTATTTTCTGAGAATTCCCATAACGATTCTATTTATTGGAAAATCAAATAATAAACTTCATTCGATTTCACTTAATAATTGGTATAAATTTGTATTTTTTAATCTACAAATCATAAATAGTTACTTATTCATCAAAATAAGTAAATAAATAAATTTACTTATAAGTAAAATTATTATCTTTGCGAAACAATTTCAAAAAATGAAATGCAGATTAAAAAAAATAACCAACCTTAGTGGGAACAAAGCCTCTGTCTATTCTGTTGTAATAGGAGACGGCAATAAAACCTTGTACGAGCAATTTATATCAGAGAATTTCGATTTATATAAAAGTGAAATAATCAACATTAATAAGCGCTTACAAGTTATCGGAACCCAGACCGGTGCCCGGGATATTTTTTTCAAACCAAATGAAGGTGCTCTTGGAGATGGCGTAGTGGCTCTATATGACGATCCTAAAAAGAAATTACGACTCTATTGCATTAAATATGGAAATCAAATCATTATTGTAGGTGGTGGTGGCTCCAAAAACACTAGAACCTTACAAGACGATCCAAAATTAAAAGACGAAAACTATTTTCTAAGATGGCTTTCCAAACAAATAACATCACGACTTAACGACGACATCCGTTTCTCAAAGGATGGTCTTGATTTCGACGGAAATCTTGAATTTGAAGACAACAGAAACGACTAATTGCGATAGTACGATAACACGACAATTACGAAAACAAACTGAAAATGAACAGCAATAACTTAATTGAAGAATTACTAAACTCAATTTCCCCTGAAGAATCACTGAGAATTGAGAATAGAATGCTTATGGCCGCCAAAATTGACGATGCCATTAAAGCAAGAGGCTGGAAGAAAAAAGACCTTATGAAAGCATTAGGCAAAACAAACCAATCTGAAGTAACTAAATGGCTTAGTGGCACACACAATTTCACACAAGACTTATTAACCGATTTAGGCCGTGTCTTGGATGTAAATTTCCTCAATCTCGAAAAACCTGTAATAAACAAAGAGGTAATCTCAAAAACCTATATAATAACAGTAAATGCAACAGCACCGAAAGCCAGTTATGCCAACGACATACTGGTTTCTTGTGCTTTAAACAATGACTCTTTGTCTGATGTAAATTTCTACAATTAAGAAAACTGATGTATGGAAAGTAAAGCTCCTGAGAAAATAGGCTTCAAAATCGAAGGTATTGAATTACTGGAATATTCATTGAAAGCACCCGAAAAAATTCTGCCTGAGAACTTGGAATATAAATTTGAAATTGCGATTGAGCATAAAATCTCTATCGAATTAAAAAAGATATTTGTTATTTGTTCAATTGGTATACATTGTGAATCTGAGAATACGCAATTTGCACATGCCAAAATTAGCTGCATCTATGATATCCCCGAAGTTGATAAATTTTTAGACACAAAGAACAATAAAATTGAATTACCTGAAATAATGGGAGTTACATTAAACTCAATTTCTATTTCCACATCACGGGGTGTCATGTTTATGCTCCTCCGAGGCACTTTTCTACACAACGTCATCCTCCCTATTGTGGATCCAAAACCTTTCATGTCAAACGAAAACAAATAACTAGCTTAGTAAGCTAGCTGTATAATATCTCTTTTGCATAAACAAATGTGACTTCTTGTTGCGGGATAAAATCTCTACAACCCTTTCTTGTAACAGCTTTTATGCCCTCCGCAACCGCAACTCCGCAACCAAGGGGTATTTTCTGAAATTCAAATGTAAAAATCTATTTTATTTGAGAAATAGGAATAAAAGCAGGAGGAAAGAGAGTTCGGCAGAAAGCGGTCAGGTTTCACCTGATAGTTTATTACGGACAGCTCCGCCGGGGCAGAATCCCCAGCCGCCAAAAATCCCCGCCCCTCGTACCTCTGGGCTTGCACGGTCTTTTTGTCGACTTCCGCACAATCCACCCTGCTGTTGTTTTTTTCTGTCACACTTTTTGCAGTACCCCCTTTTCAAGGGGGCAGGGGGTTGCAAAAAAGACGTTTGCACTCCAACCGCCACCACCGTGCTACACTTGCGCCAGAAAAAAAACAACTCAACCTTTTCGGAGAGTGAATGCAGAGTCAAAATGAAATTTTGAACTCTGCTGAACGTAGAAAAGGTCGATGCAATCAAAGCTATTATACATAACAAGTAGTTAATGGTCACTCCCTTGCCTAAAGGCAAATCAATAGGGAAGCCCATAACCTAATTATGTATAATAGCCGCACAAGATCAACGCCTTTGCCCCGCTCCGCTGCCCGAAGAGCCTCAATATTTCCCCGCCACCCATTAGTTGTGCAGAAAAATAAAAACATTACGGGTTGGTTTATCCATGTGCTTGCGGTATATGCATTCTTTCAAGCCCATTACATTCCAGGAACTACGTTCGTACCTCACTTCGCACCCTTACATTTCATTCCGCTTTCATTTCATGCATACACCTCAGCACCGCACAGCTTCGGTA
>JGI24139J26690_1000061_pt1 | contig 12999 bp, 9 predicted proteins | sample BarGraIncu00221A_FD_26690 | JGI IMG/M metagenome (IMG submission 26690)
TGTGCTTTCGAAGAAGATCTTGCGCCTGTCTTTAAAAATATGAACCGGGATGTTACAGAGGAAAATATTCAGGCCCGTATAAGAGCCATTCTTCTTATGGCTATTTCAAACAAATACGGCTGCATAGTATTGAATACTTCCAACAAGAGTGAAGCGGCAGTCGGATATGGAACTCTTTACGGAGATATGGCCGGTGGTTTATCAGTTATAGGGGATGTATATAAAACCGATGTATATAGGCTTGCAGCTTTCATCAACCGTGACAAAGAAATCATTCCTGAAAATATTATCAGAAAGTTGCCTTCTGCTGAGTTAAGACCCGATCAGTTTGATACTGATTCCCTTCCCGATTACAAGATTCTTGATTCAATTCTGTACCAGTATATCGAACTGCAAAAGCCTGCCAGCCGTATTATCAAGGAAGGTGCTGATGAAGATACGGTTCTGAAAGTTATAAGAATGATCGATTTCAATGAATACAAAAGATATCAGGCTCCTCCTGTCCTGAGAATCTCTTCAAAAGCATTCGGCGCTGGCAGAAGAATGCCTCTTGTTGCCAGATATTAAATTGAACAAACTACAAAAAACTGTCACTGTGGCTCTTACAACTACCTGTAATTGAATATGTTAAAAAATGTTAATTTAGAATTCATAAAGTTCTTTTATTAACTTTGATATGTTTTTTAACATGATCAATTCATGCAATATATTAATCCATATATCGAGTTATGTCTTGAGGGATCATCGTCCGTTTTCAAAGGAATAAATCAGAAAGACAAAGAAACACTTGTAAATCACCATACACTGGCAATTATTAAAAAAGGTCAGTTTCTATTCAAAGAAGGCGATAAACCACGCGGATTGATATGCCTTGCTTCCGGAAAAGTAAAAGTTTTTAAAGACGGGGTTGGTGGACGGGGACAAATACTCAAAATGGTGCGCCATCAGGGGTTTATCGGTTATAAAGTGCTGTTTTCTGATACTCCATGGCCAGTATCAGCGATAGCTATCGAAGATTCAGCAATCTGTATTTTTGAGAAAAATACTTTTGTCAGGATACTGAAAAAAAGTCCTGAACTGTCAATTAGATTTATGAAAGTCATTGCTGACGAATTATGGGTATCGAACAACAGGACTGTTTCACTGACCCAGAAACATATCAGAGGGCGTCTGGCGGAATCATTATTGATCTTACGCGATACATATGGTTATGAGGCAGATGGTAATACTATCCGCGTTTTAATGTCGAGGGAAGATATAGCCAACCTGTCGAACATGACTACTTCAAATGCTATCCGTACTCTCTCCACCCTCGCCACAGAAAGAATCATTGACATAACGGGAAGAAGAATCAGCATCCTCGACAACAGCCAACTTGAACGTATAAGTGAATTGGGGTAAACTGTAAAAGTGACAAACCTTTTTTGCTAGTCCCTGAAGAAGACTCTCTTCACACGTCGTGGAATTGATGTTAGTATCTCATAAGGAATGGTCTGGCATTTTGTGGCAATCTCATCAATTGAAATATTCTCTCCGAATATCTCAGCTTCATCTCCTGTTTCCGCATTCAGACCTGTTATATCCACCATGCACATATCCATGCAGATATTACCGATTATCGGCACTCTGGATCCATTTATCCAAAGGTTTCCTATTCTGTTTCCGAGCTTCCTGCTTAAACCATCTGCATAGCCCACAGGCAATATGGCAATAATTCTATCATTTTCAGACACATCTGCGCAACCATAGCCTACCGGTTCCCCTGCTTTGATTTTCTTGATCTGGGATATCCTTGTTCTGAATCGTCCTGTAGGTTTAAGATCAAGACCCTCAAAATGTCCTACCCCATACATTCCAATGCCCGGACGTACCATTTCAAACTGATATTGCGGGAAACGTGCAATACCTGAAGAATTAAGAATATGGCGCAGAAAAGGATATCCTGTGGCATCACTTATCTTCTGAACTGCCTGAAGAAAAACTTCCACCTGATGATGGCTGAAATTATCAAGAGCAGGATCTTCACTTGCTGCCAGGTGTGAAAAGACCGAGATTACTTTTACATACTCCTGGTTTCTGATTTTTTCAGCAAGCTTTTCAACATCTTCAGGCATGAAACCAAGTCTGTGCATCCCGCTATCAATTTTTATATGAACAGGATAATTTACCAATCCGTGTTTCGAAGCGATGGCTAAAAATTGTTCAAGAGATAACAGACTATATATTTCAGGTTCAAGAGAATATTTAATCATCAACTCAGATGCGGATGGATCGGGATTCATTACCATCACCGGAAGAGTCACTCCGGAGTTTCTCAATTCAACGCCTTCATCAACATATGCTACAGCAAGATAGCTTACGCGGTGGTACTCAAGAAGAGCTGAAATCTCAGCAGGTCCTGCGCCGTAGGCAAAAGCTTTAACCATTGCCATAATTCTGGTTCCTGGATTCAGCTGCCTGCGGAATTCATTAAGATTGTGAGATATTGCATCGAGGTTTATTTCCAGGACAGTCTGATGAATTTGCTTCTCAAGCAGCTTGCCTATTTTCTCAAACTCATAGATCCGTGCTCCTTTCAGAAGTATGATCTCATTGATAAATTCTGTACTAGTAAAATTATTTACAAATTCATCGGTAGTATGGAAAAACTTTGATCCGTTTTCAAATAATGTCCTATTTCTGACAAGTGCATTTCCTATACCAATGAACTTGTTTATGCCTGTTTTTCTGATCTGCCTGGCAACTTCGCCATATAAATCCATTTCATCCCTTCCACTCTGAACAAAATCGGACAACACGAGTGTAGTGTTTCTCCCTTCCTGCGATCTAAGATACTCCAGAGCCATTCCCAGTGATCCGGGGTCAGAATTATAGTAATCCTCAATAAGCTGGCAGTTATTGATACCACTTTTCATCTCCATCCTCATTGCTACAGATTCAAGTGAGGCAATCCCCGTAGAGATAATGTCAGCCGGGGTATCAAGGGCGAGGCATATCGAAGCTACTGTAATTGCGTTTTCAACTGAAGCTCTGTCAGTGAAAGGGATATCAAAATCGTTATCGATGCCATTGAAGGTCATTATAACACCTGTATNNCCCGGTCGCAAAGAGCTCTTCTTAACAAAGATCTTTGCCTCCTTGTTTTTGCAGGACCAGTCCACCAGTTTCTTTGATTTCAAAATATTACTACTCCGAATTGACTGATGAATAAGTTCATGATCGCTGCAATATATTATCAGGGATGAATTTATAAAAAGCTTCAGCTTTTCCTCAACCTTCATCTTATTATCAGGAAAATTCTCACTATGTGCATCACCGATATTTGTTATTATACCTATATCAGGGTCGATAACCTTCTGAAGCTTTGCCATCTCACCCGGCATCGATATACCGGCTTCAAAGATCCCAAGCTTATATTTATCATCAAGTTTCATTATTGAAAGGGGCACTCCGATCTGAGAGTTATAGCTTTTGGGACTTCTTATTACCGGTGTTATGAGACCGATGATATCGGCAAGCCATTCTTTAACAATAGTTTTGCCGGCGCTTCCGGTAACGGCAATAATTGGGGAATGAAATGATTTTCGCCTAAATGATGCCAATGATTGCAAAGCCTCAACTGAATTAACAGTTAAAATGAAAGCAGCCCCATCGTACTTGTCAACCTCAGTTGGAAGCTTTTCAACAACAAATGATCTTACCCCTTTCCTGTAGAGATTATCTATAAAACTATGACCATCGTGATTTTTACCTTTCAGCGCAAAGAAAAGAAGTCCTTCGGAGACGCTCAACTGACGTGTATCAGTCACTATTTCAGTAACAAGAAGGTCAGAGGGGCCAGTCAGCTTACCATTTACGATGGAGGCAATATCAGATGAAGTATGATTCAACATCTATTTATTTAAGGCAGCATTATAGCAATTTCTGCAAAGAGGCTCATAAAGGTTTTTTTCTCCAAGCAGCACAACCTGTTCATCTTCAGATTTTCTGAAAGAATATTGTGCAAGATTGCCGCACCTCATGCAAATTGCATGAACCTTAGTGACATATTCCGCAATGGCAAGGAGTGCAGGCATTGGTCCAAAAGGTTTTCCCATAAAATCCATATCAAGTCCTGCAATCACTATCCTGATGCCACTATCAGCCAAAGTATTACAAACCTCAACAATGGAGTTGTCAAAAAACTGTGCTTCATCAATTCCGACAACACTTACATCGCCGGCCAGGAGCAGAATTGAAGAAGCATTATCAACAGGAGTTGAAATGATGGATTTATCATCATGTGAAACAACTCTTGTCTCAGAATATCTTTTATCGAGTGAGGGCTTAAAGATTTCCACCTTTAAACCTGCAAACTGTGCCCGTCTTAAGCGTCTTATCAACTCTTCAGTTTTACCCGAGAACATAGAACCAGTAATTACCTCTATAGATCCTTTTTTCCCGGTTACTCTTACTGAATTTTCAAGAAAGTCCATCTGTAATGAATGTCTTTGATAACTTAAATTGTAGTTTTATTCCTCGATGACTTGCTGAATAATCGTTACTTTTGCAAAATAAGGAAAATGGTTTGTTATATTAACATCAAAATGTATGGATTTCAACGCGACCATCGATTTAATTATTAAAGATCTCAATGAAGCATCTGAAATTATTGATGATCTGAAAAAGTACCCCGGTGTCCCGGCATTGCAGGTAGAGCTTGCGAAATCAAAGTGCAGAAGTGCAGGCGACGTAATTGCCCTNCTTAAAAGTCTTGGCGATATTATCCCTGTCAGAAATGAAAAGGTCCAGGAAAAAGAGAAAGAACCCGAGACTAAAAAATCAGAGATAAAATCAACCGAAACCTTCATTCTTGCTGATAAATTCACTCCTCCCTCCGANCTGTATGATGAACAATCTACAGGCATAAAGGCTGAAAAAGATTTATCGGATCACCTGAAGGTTAAATCAATTACCAGCTTATCAGAGGCTATAGGCATAAGCGACAAGTTCCTTTTTATGGGTGAAATATTCAACGGGAATAAAGAGTCCTATGCCCAGGCAATTTTAAAGCTTGACAAGGCTGAAAATCTGGAGGATGCTACTGCAATAATTATGAGTTATCCAGGCCAGAATTCTGAAAATGAGGCTGTCGTTCAACTTCTTGAACTTGTAAAGCTCAAACTTTCAGCAAAATGAGTAAACTTTTTCTGGTTCCCACACCTATCGGTAACCTCAAGGATATTACCTTCAGGGCTCTGGAAATTCTTAAGGACGCCGATCTGATTCTTGCCGAAGATACCCGCCAGGCGAAAAAGTTACTTAATCACTACAATATTACAACACCACTTCAGTCTCACCACATGTTCAATGAACATAAGAGTGTGGAATCGATCTGTTCAAAGATTATAGGCGGTCAGACAATAGCGCTTGTTTCCGATGCAGGAACTCCGGGCATCTCCGATCCGGGCTTTTTGCTTGTCAGAAAATGTGTTGAAAAAGAGATCCCTGTTGAAACACTGCCTGGTCCGACTGCTCTGATNCCAGCNCTNGTAAACTCAGGACTTCCATGTGACAGGTTTTGTTTTGAAGGATTTCTTCCTCCGAAAAAAGGTAGAAATAAGAGAATTACAGCACTGACCGATGAGACAAGAACTATGATCTTTTATGAATCGCCCTACCGCCTTGTAAAGACACTTGACGAGTTAGCCACCCACTTTGGTCCCGATCGCAATGCCTCTGTCTCAAGAGAGTTGAGCAAGATGTTTGAAGAGAATATAAGAGGTACATTGTCGTTCCTTTCCGAGTACTATACCAATAAACCTCCTAAGGGAGAAATAGTTATTATTGTGGCCGGGAAAAAGGACTAAATATGAAATCATTTACCCTTGTAGTTCTGATCCTGCTATTTGCATCGTCTCTTTTACCTGCTCAAATCCTCAGGGGTCGGATCACGACCCAATCAGGAGACCCCATTCAATATGCAACAGTTTATATCGAGGAACTCAGGCAGGGCACTACATCAAATACAACCGGGAATTATGAGATCAGGCTGCCGGACGGAAAGTATACTGTCATATACCAGAGTCTGGGCTATCAGCCTGTATACATGAATATAGTTTTATCAGGCGAACAGGTGTCGAAAGATGTTGTTCTTCCGCTGCAGTACTACGAAATTCCTGAAGTCAGGATTTCGGCTACGGGTGAAGATCCCGCATATTATATAATGAGGAAAGCTATTGGAATGGCTCCTTATTATTTGAATAATGTTAGTTATTATAAAGCTGAGGTCTACCTTAAAGGGAATCTGGTTATCAATAAGATCCCCAAGTTATTGCAGAAATCGATGAAAATTGAATCCTCAGGAAATGGAGGTTCCGTCTCTGCCGGATCGAAGCCTAAAAGTGAGGAAAAACTGTTAAAAGCTGGCGACTCTTTCCTGATGGAATCTTTTAATGAAATTGAGTTTACTGCGCCTGACAAGTACTTTCAGAAAATGATTTCCTATAACAGCACATTTCCTGCCCAGGGAAATGAGATATCGCCAATGGAATTCATCCAGGCCAGCTTTTATCAGCCGGTTCTGGCGCATATGGCAATATCTCCTCTTGCGCCCAATGCCTTTTCTCATTATAATTTTAAATTTCTGGGCGCTTCACAGCAGGCTAATTTCACAATAAATAAAATTGAGGTAATTCCAAAACGAAAAAGCCAGCAATTATTCGAAGGCACTATCTACATAATTGAAGATCTCTGGTGTCTTCAGAGTGTAGATCTTACTAATGAGAATCTGTTCGGGAAAATTAAAGTAGAGCAATTGTTTATTCCTGTTCAGGATGGAATCTGGATGCCTGTAAGTCACAAATTCGAGATAAACATCGGGATTATCGGATTCAAAGCCGATGCAGGTTATGGAAGCTCAGTTAAATACCTGGAGGTCAGACCTAATCTTTCACTGCAGAAACCTGAAGCTTTATCTGCTGATTGGTCAGCCAGGACAGGAGCCAATCGAAAAAATATTGATACGATTATATCTAAACCAAAACAACAGATCAATAAAATTCTTGAAAAGGATAAGCTATCGAATCGTGATATGGTTAAGCTTTCCAGACTCATGGAAAAAGAATCTGCTGCCAGTATAATAGACAGCAATAAAAAAAGCCTGGAAATAAAGGAACATACAACTCACATTGTTGAAAAAGATGCAAACAAAAGAGATAGTTCCTATTGGTCGAAAATAAGACCCATACCATTGTCAGAAGTTGAGATGCGATCATTGAGAATAGGTGACAGCATTAAATCGTTGACACATATTAAAGAGCCGGGACCCGATTCAATTCCTGCAGACAAAAAGAAAGTAAAGAGTAAATTCAATAAAACAGTACACGATATTGCCTTAGGGCATACCTGGTCTGATACCACAGGATTCAGATTTACATATGGCGGGCTCATCGATCTGCAAAGACTAAGTTTCAATTCAGTTGATGGCTTTGGTTATGGACTGAATTTCAATATTTCAAAATCGTGGAAAAACAAGGGCACGTTTAACTTTGTGCCCGATATCCGATGGACATTTAGCAGAGAAAAGCCTAACTGGAATATAAACACGAGTTACAGTTTTAACAAAATCATGCGTAGACAGGTGTTTTTAAGAGCAGGTATTACCAGTAAGGATATCAATAACGGAGGTGGGATCAATCCTTTTCTAAATACTGTGTACTCTCTTTTCTTAAAGAAAAATTATCTCAAATTATATGAATCAAGGTATTTAACAACCGGTTACTCTACAGAGATCATTAATGGATTACGGNTGGAACTGAGCGCTAATTTTGAGGATCGGCGGATTCTCCGGAATACTACAAACTTTTCATTCTTTAAGTCATCCAGCTTCTATTCCGATAATATCCCCATGAACATCTACCTTTCTCCCGGCTCAAATGATATAAATGCCTTGCGTAACCAGAGACACTTTGACTTACTTGCCAAAGTTTCCTACACTCCTTTTCAAAGATATAGAATGCATAGTGGGATCAAGATCCCGGCCGGATCAGACTGGCCCACATTCGATCTAAGCTGGCAACATGGAATAAACGACTTCAGTGAAATCAATCCAGGATTAAGAGTTTATGATATGTTAAGGTTTGAAGCTTCAAGAAATAAGAGTATCGGGGCATTCGGCAATTTCAGGTGGAGAATAAGAGCAGCAGGTTTTTTTGATAACAGGAATCTGACATTCTATGATTTCTTCCATATCAACTCCCAGCCGTTGCCTTTACTAATAAATAATTATGAAGATGCCTTCATGATCCCATCATTCTATTCAATGAGTACCCCAGAGTTTTATACCGAAGTCCATCTTAAATACACAACACCGTATTTACTCCTTAAGCTTCTTCCAGGGTTTAGTAATACTCTTATGCGCGAAAACCTGTCGCTCTCATATCTGGGTTCCCGTTTTCATCCTAATTATACTGAAATCGGCTACAGCATAAGCGAGATCTTTTTCCTGGGCGAAGTGGGTGTCTATTGCGGCTTTGACGATATTAAATACAGAAGTATAGGAGTAAAAGCAATTCTGAAGTTTAATTAAGCAAAAGGTGGTTCGTCATGAATATCAGATTCGTTATCGAATCCTCCTCCTAGTTTCCTCAGGTTATCATGATTCATCTTCGATCCCAGTGTAATACTTTGTGCACCGGTCATATCCGGATTGGCATCTATATCAAAATCGTCAATATCGACAAACTGGGCTTTCTCCTCACGGAACCTGAGACGAACGTCGTCAACCGGGCCATTCCTGTTCTTTGCAAGAATGATCTCAGCTATCCCTTTTGTGGAAGATCCGTCCTCGAATGTCGGAATGCCAAATTTATCCTGCCTGTGAATAAAAACGACCATATCAGCATCCTGTTCTATCGCTCCCGATTCACGAAGGTCAGAGAGAAGCGGTCTCTTTGTACCTCCCCTCATTTCAACTGAACGGTTAAGCTGTGAAAGGGCCAGTATGGGAACATTTAATTCTTTGGCAATACTCTTAAGCGAACGCGAAATATTACTTACTTCCTGTTCGCGGCTTCCGGCGTTTTCAGGTCCCGACATAAGCTGAAGATAGTCGACTATCACAATGTCGAGTTTGTGCTGAGCCATGAGGCGCCGGCATTTGGCTCTGAGTTCAAATATTGAAATTGCAGGTGTATCATCAATAAAAATCGGAGCCTGGACCAGTTTTTTTATCCTTGTATCGAGTTGCTTCCACTCCTCTTCTGAGAGACGACCATTTTTGATCTTATCTCCGGGTATATCAGTTTCCGCAATTATAAGCCTGTTAACAAGCTGAATGGATGACATTTCACACGAGAATATTGCCACATTTTTTCCATGGTCAATAGCCATATTGCGTGCCATCGACAGGGCAAAAGCGGTTTTTCCCATTGACGGACGGGCTGCAATTATGATTAGTTCAGATTTCTGCCATCCCGAGGTGAGCCTGTCAAGCTTGGTAAAACCAGAAGGTGTCCCAACAAGTGCATCTTCACGTTTTCCAGCCTCCTCAATCTCTCTTATCGCCTCTTTAATAACCACATTGATCGGAGCTACCTCTCTTTTGATATTACCTTCCGCGATCTGAAAAAGAGCATTTTCAGAATAGTCGAGAAGTTCCGTAACATCATATGTGTCATCGAATGATCTTGTCTGAATTTCTGTTGAAACCCTGATAAGTTCACGCTGGATATATTTTTGAGCTACGATCCTTGCATGATAATCGACGTTAGCTGCCGATACAACTTTTGATGTAAGCTGGGTAAGATAAACTGGTCCACCTACACTATCCAATTCATGATGAGATCTCAGTTCTTCTGTAACAGTATACAGATCCACAGGGAACTCTCTCGAAGAGAGGTCAGATATTGCCTTGAATATTTTCTGATGCGCTTCACGGTAAAAACTCTCAGGTTTAAGTATGTCGAGAATTGTAATAACGGCCTCTTTTTCGAGCATAACTGCACCAAGAACAGCCTCCTCCATATCGTTTGCCTGAGGAGGTACCTTACCAAAATCCGGCAGGGTTGTAACAGTTGGTCTTGGACTANTTCTTTGTTTTGCCATCAACGGTATTTTTCTGATTTATAATCATTTATAGTATGGGAAATTTATTCGACCACTTAGATTCAAAGGTAGGAATAACACTACTCAGTAATTGGGAAAGCTTCATTATTGTTACAAACAAAATATGTTAAAAACTTGTTGAAAAGGTATTAAATGGATCATTGGTTACAAATTCAAAACCGAATGGTATTTTTACATCAAATAGAGGCCCATGATTGTTTTCCCAATTGCTAAAATAAATATTGGATTGCGTATCACAGGTAGGCGTCCTGATGGCTACCACGACATTGAAACACTGTTTTACCCCGTAGGTTTATGCGATGCTCTCGAATTTGTTGTTTCGGATAAGCAAATAAGTAAGGATATTTTTTCTTCAACAGGCATTGATACTGCGAGTAAACCTTCCGACAACCTCGTGATTAAAACTATTCTCCGGTTGCGTGAAATAAAACCTTTCCCGTTTCTAAAGATCCATTTGCATAAAGCTATTCCTGTTGGCGCAGGATTAGGCGGCGGTTCATCTGATGCAGCATGCCTGCTTAAAGTAGTTAACAAACATTTTGGCCTGGGGATGGACAACCGTGAACTTATAGCTATTTCATTGTTACTGGGCAGCGATTGTCCTTTTTTTATAGATGGGGTTCCTTCACTGGCATCTGGCAGAGGTGAGGTTTTGACACCTGTAAAACCCTTATTGGCAGGACATTATCTTGTACTCATCAATCCAGGAGTTGGCATCAGTTCCGGCGAGGCTTATCAAAACTGTAGTCCTGGGATTCCTTTACCCAGTCTTGAGCAACTACTTGAACGTCCTTTAATCGAATGGAAAGGACATATATTAAACGACTTTGAGGATTTTGCCTTTAAAAAATATCCAATCATAGGAGATATTAAAGAGGAATTGTACAGATCCGGCGCTATATTTAGTCTGATGTCGGGAAGCGGATCGAGTGTCTACGGGATCTTTTCAGAGAAGCCTGAACTACCGGAGAAACTAAAAGAATACGTGATTTGGGAAGGGTATATGTGATTTGCCCCCCAACCTACTCAAGTTCCAGCAGCACAGTCCCTTTTGATACTTTATCGCCCTTTTGAACAGCTATGGATTTTACTCTGCCATCCATGCTGCATTTCAATTTGTTCTGCATCTTCATGGCATCAAGTATCATCAATATATCTCCTTTGGAGACATACTGCCCCGGTACTATAAAGATATCGAGTACCGTGCCGGGTATAAAACTCAGGATGATACGCGGATCGGCAGGCTGGTAAGGTTTTCTGTTTGTAAACTTATTGCTGATCCTTGTCTGGTAAAGACTGGTATCAATATTAAGAAATCCAAGCTTATCATTCTTATTCATGACAGTTTCATCTGTTTTAGGGTAGATTTAGTTAAAAAGGCGGAAGTCCATGTTTTTTATGCGGCATGGTAACATCCTTATTTTCCGACACCTCTATTGAATGCATCAGAAATTTTCTGGTTTCGGAAGGTTCAATTACTGCATCAACATATCCCCGTGAAGCGGCGACATAGGGGTTGGCAAACTTTGTTTTATACTCTTCAACCTTTTGTTTTCTCATTGCATCAGGATCAGAAGCGGACATGATTTCTTTCCTGAATATTATGTTAGCAGCTCCTTCCGGTCCCATTACTGCTATCTCGGCTGATGGCCAGGCAAAAACAAAATCTGCACGCAGATGCCGTGAACTCATCGCAATATATCCGCCTCCATATGCTTTCCTCAGGATAACAGTCAACTTTGGAACTGTAGCTTCACTGTAAGCATAAAGAACTTTTGCCCCATGCCGTATCACACCTGCATGCTCCTGATCAACACCAGGCAGATAACCTGGCAGGTCAACCAAAGTAATTATGGGAACATTAAATGCATCACAATAACGAATGAATCTTGCAGCTTTATCGGAAGAATCGACATCAAGCACACCTGCCATTTCGAGTGGCTGATTTGCGACGAACCCTGTTGTGCGTCCTCCCATTCTGCCGAATCCGATCACAATATTCTTTGCATACAACTCCATTATCTCGAAGAAATCCGAATTGTCTACAACTGCCCTGATGACATCTTTGACATCATAAGGAAGAGTCGGATCTTCGGGGACGATCTTATTAATGTTATATTCCGGCTTCGGCTCACCTGGTTCAAACATTCTGGCTTTCTGTCCATTATTCCACGGTATGAAAGTGATGAGTTTTTTGATCTGTTCAAAACATTCTTCCTCGCTTAATGCAAAGAAGTGGGCATTCCCGGTTATTTCGCTGTGTACCCGCGCTCCTCCAAGATCTTCCATAGAGATTTCTTCCCCGAGAACAGTTTTTATAACTTCTGGTCCGGTGATGAACATTTTTGAAATATTGTCTACTACAAACACAAAATCTGTAAGAGCCGGGGAATAGACTGCTCCACCGGCGCATGGACCAAGAATAACGGAAATTTGTGGTATAACACCGCTCGATATAGTATTACGGAAGAATATCTCACCGTAACCGGCAAGTGAGTTAACACCCTCCTGTATCCTTGCTCCTCCCGAATCATTAATGCCAATCAGAGGCATCCTCATTTTGAGTGCATGATCCATGATCTTTGTGATTTTCCTTGAATGCATCAATCCAAGAGAGCCTCCGGCAACCGTAAAATCCTGGGCAAAAATGGCTACGGGCGCTCTAAAAACAGTACCTGAGCCAATAATTACGCCATCACTCGGGAGTGACTTCTTATCCATATCAAAATCGCGGGCGTCATGTTCAACAAACAGATCATACTCATTAAATGACCCTTCATCGAGCAAAGCCATGATGCGTTCACGGGCAGTCCGTTTACCCATAGCCTTCTGCTTCTCGATAGCCTGTTCTCCTCCTCCGAGAAGGATTTTTTCGCGCTTTTCCTGGAGTTC
>JGI24139J26690_1000062_pt1 | contig 12869 bp, 7 predicted proteins | sample BarGraIncu00221A_FD_26690 | JGI IMG/M metagenome (IMG submission 26690)
AAAATCTGAATGGAGCACTTTTAAAACCTTAAGATGCTCCTCTTCACTCTTTTCTCCGAGTTCCAGCATATCGCCAAGTATAACTGCTTTTTGTTCAGCTTTCAACGCGGTAAAAGAGTCAAGCGCCAGGAGCATGCTTGTCGGATTAGCATTGTATGAATCACAAATAAGAGTATTGTTTTTTGTGGTCTTTACCTGCGACCTGTTATTTGCAGGCTGGTATTTTTCAACGGCCTCGATTATATCCTTTATCTCAACTCCGAGAAACAGGCCAGTGGCAACTGCTGCCCTCACATTTTCAAGGTTAAAACTACCAAAGAGGTTTGTACTTAAGTTGTAAGTGCGATGCAGATATGTAATCACTATCTTAAGATTGAGGTCAGACTGAACAGGCTTAATCAGAAGTTCAATACCTATAGGATCGGAGAAAGGGACTGCCCTGTTAACGAGTTTGAAAATCTTTTCGGTAAGCAATGGATCTTTGTCGTTATAGAGTGCAACACCATTTACTTTACGGAGATGTTCATATAGTTCAGTTTTTGCCTTTGTAATGCCATCTATTGAACCAAATCCTTCAATATGTGCATTACCGATATTTGTTATAATTCCATAATCAGGTTTGGCAATAAGACATAGTGTTCTTATCTCACCAATATGACTGGCTCCCATCTCAATGATCATCATTTCTGTATCGGATGGTGCGGACAGAATCGTAAGAGGAACTCCGATATGATTATTCAGGTTTCCTTTTGTAAAATGTACTTTAAACTTTTTTGCCAGAATTGCAGCAATAAGCTCCTTTGTTGTAGTTTTTCCATTTGTCCCTGTTATGGCGAGTACCGGGACCTGCATCTCCTTTCTTACGTGTGCCGCAAGAGCCTGCAGTTCAAAGAGACAGTCATCAACAAGTATAGTGTTTCCGTTTTCAAACAGGGGATCATCTATGACAGCACATTTGGCCCCTCTATCAAGCGCTTCGGAGGCAAACTTGTTTCCATTGTAATTATCTCCCCATAGCGCAAAGAAGATCTGGTCTTTTCCAACTGTTCTTGAATCGGTTGAAACACCCTTGGATTCTTTAAAAAGATTATAAAGTTGTTCTGTTTTCATAGTTGTAAAAAAATGCCTCATTATGATAGCATAATGAGGCTTATATTCAGAGAACCAAAACTCTATAAACCGGAAGGGCTACCTACCCTTATCATTGCACATCTGAAGCCGATATCATCGCGACTGGCTTCCTGATCAAGGAATCTTCTAGTGGATGGATTAAGCCAATATGCCCTGTCTTTCCATGACCCTCCTTTATAAACTCGTGCGTTATCATTAATGAGTGTAACAAAATCACTGCTACCGGCAGTTGTTTCCTGCGCGTACATCCTCAGGGAGCCTTTCTTCCCATCTTCAACTGTATAATCGGTTCCTCCTCCCTGAGGTATAGCTGACTGCAGGTCGCCATCCCTGAAGTTTCTGTAATCACCTTTCTGGTAATTATATCTGTTAGCAACATCAGCATCTTTAACAGTGTCAATAATTAACCGTCCAAGTTTGTCTTTGGCAACAACTGAGCCATTGGCATCACGTTTCAGATCTGTATAGACATTACCCCTGAAAGGATTAAAACCATCAACATCTTCTGAGGTCAGAGGACGGTAAACATCCTGTACCCATTCATTGACATTACCTGCCATACAGTAAAGTCCATAATCGTTTGGCCAATATGATTTAACATCTACAGTAATACTTCCGTTATCGTTAAGGCTTCCGGCAACTCCCATAAGGTCTCCCCTTCCGCGGACAAAGTTTGCCATCATCTGCCCCCTGTTCTTTTTATTTGAGTTTCTTACATTATGACCATCCCATGGATAAATTCTTCTTTCATAAATCCTTTCATCAAAAGTATTACCACGGAGTGCAAAAGCAGCGAATTCCCATTCTGCCTCGGTGGGTAATCTGTAACTGGGGAGCAGAACTCCGTCCTCAAAGTTAGTCCTGCGTTCTGTCTGATTTGGATTAAGACTCGGGCGCAGTTGATTTACAACACCTTCATATTGTCCTGCAAGATATGCTTCTGTATTAAAATTCTTTTCATTTGCCTGATTTGGATCGGGGTTAAGTTCGCCTTCATCAATCAGATATTGTTCATTGACCCTGTCAGTTCTCCAGGTGCAAAAATCATTTGCCTTTACCCAGCTAACACCTACAACCGGATAATTATTATAAGACGGATGCCTGAAATAATATTGTACATAAGGATCATTAAAACCCATTGGGCTTCTCCAGACTAAAGTATCAGGCAAAGCTCTTCTGTAAACTTCCGGATAATCTTTATAAACCCTCCGCAGCCAGAAAAGATATTCACGGTAGTCAACATTTTTTACCTCAGTTTCATCCATATAAAATGATGATACCGTTACCGTTCTTGGTCTGTTATTCCAGTCAAACATAACATCCTGCTGTACCTGACCCATGGTAAAACGACCACCCTCGATCAATACCAGACCAGGACCAGTTTTCTGCTCAGCTCCGAGAGCTACTTCAAATCCGCCATTGTCAGGATTATTATACTCCCAACCTGTTGAGGTGGAAACATTATCCTTCCCTTTCTTCTTGAATATACAGGATGTAAAAAGCAAGACCGTGATTAAAACAACTGGTAGGGCTCTGAATTTATACATAACTCCTTAATTTTTATAGCTTTTAACAACACCAAATATAATAAATTTTACTAAAACTCTTTTTTTACTCATCAAATATAACTACAATTTAGGAAAATTTATTGTTTTGATTGTATTTCTTTTTTCAACATTATTTAAACTGAATGCCAGTCCTGTCTGATGCAGAAGCGACAAAGGTAATAATTTATTCACCGATACTGCATTAAACCGATAATTGTAATATAAGGAGATTCTGCCTGTAGTTAATGAAAAACCTGTTTGAATATTAATATTTTTCCCGTTATCACCTAAAACTACAGCATTAATTGAGAGATATTTGCTTTCCACTGCTGCGCCTATTCCCCCGTTAAAAAAGCCATTCTGAACTCCAACGTATGCAAGGGGATCTATTTTCAGATTCTGTGCTTTGCTGATAAAGAGATCTCCTGAAATATGAACGAGAAGTTTTCTTTTCAGTCTTTCATTCGTTTTGCCTGTAGCGGACAAATCGGGTTCAGCCAAATGACTGATTGAAAATCCCCCTGAAAATTTTCCGGAAGTAAATAGAAACCCCGCTCCAATATCAAAAACCGTCCTTCCGGGAGATGCAAGTGTTTCTGATGAAGGAATTGAAACACCCCCAACAGCATCGATCATATCAGGCAATATTGCGTTGTTGAAATCAAAGCCTCTGTGATAAATTGAAGCTGAGAGCCCCGCGTTAATAAAAAGATCCTTGGTTGCCTGTAAAAAATAAGCATATGACAGGCCCCCCCTTAAATCATTTATTATTCCGCCCAGATAGTCATCAGCTAAATAGATTCCGGCTCCTCCGTGCAATTGAGAAAAATATGAGTCATAAGAAAAATAAACAGAATGAAGGTTATAGTTGTTGCCAGGATAGAAATTATTGTACGACAACCTCAATTCACCGTCTCCTCCGCAACCGACAAGGGAAGGATTATTCCTCATCATGAACTGGTAACCCGGTCCGGGATCAATATCCTGTCCAAAACAATGTAATGGCAGAAAAAAAATTATTATAAGAATTTTTAGAAATCGTCTTAACATATTAAATATTACTGCAATATCAACGAATTGAAGTCGTTATTATTATATTAAATCGTCATTTACAAAAAAACAAAATAAGTTAGCAAACAAAAAGCACATTTCTATCTTTGTCAGTACCAATGAGAAAACTTTTTCAAATATCGATATTACTTTTGCTTCTTTCAGCTAATTTGTTTGCACAGAATTCCAAAGATAGTTATTCTTCAACTTCAAGACTTTCGTCAGGTACATGGTTCAGGATTGCAGTCACCACCGACGGAATATACAGAATAGACTATTCAAAGCTCAGACAGCTTGGATTGGAGAATCCCTCTAATCCAAGGATTTTTGGCAACAATTTTGGTCAGTTATCATATTATAATGATGCGCCTAAGCCTGACGATCTTAAAGAACTCTCAATTCTTACAATCACAGGAAGCGACGGGATCTTTAATGAAGGAGATTACCTCCTTTTTTATGCGCAGGGAACCGGAAGATGGAATTACAATTCAGTAATCGGAGAGTATGAACATCTGCATCATAATTATTCTGATACTGCATTTTACTTTTTAACCTCCGGTCCATCTCCGGGGAAAAGGATCCAGTCTGCCACAGAGCCTTCACAACCTGCAAGTTACACCTCATCAGAATCCGATGCATTATATATTCACGAACAGGATGATGAAAATCTTATCAAATCAGGACGGGAATGGTTTCAGCAGATTTCTTCACTCCATATAGACCCTGGGTTTGCAGGACTTCTTACTTCCGAAAATATTAAATACAATATCAGGGTCGCAGCCAGGGCATCTGTTCCTACTATATTCAGATTCTATGAAGGCAGTACTATCAAAAATAGCATTCAGGTTCAGGGAGTTAATCTTTTTGATTATACAGGTACCTATGCCCAGATCACAGATTCATCGGGGTCATTCCNGCCCTCTTCAACATCTCCTGTTTATGATTTAAAGTTCTTTAATAACGGAGAAACGGGTGCCCATGGATGGCTGGATTATATAACTCTGCAGGGAAGAAGATCAATCTCGTTTGACGGTCCGCTAATGCAATATTGTGATTCCAGAAGTGTTGCACCTGGCAGGATTACAGGATTCACTATAGGGAGTCTTATTAATAATGCTATTATATGGGATGTCACCGATCCTGTAAATGTAAAGCAGATTCCGTATGCGCGAACGGCACAGAATTTCACTTTTAAAAGTGCTACAGATACACTTAAAACGTTTATTGTATTCACGGCTTCCATTGCTGCCGTTCCTTTAATAATGCCCGCTCCTGTGCCCAATCAGGATCTGCATTCATCTGCTCCTGCCGATATGATCATTATTACACACCCTCTGTTCCGAAGCTATGCTGAAAAGCTGGCTCAGATTCATCTTAATAATGGAGGAATAATTTCTCAGATTGTAACACCTCAACAGATATATAATGAGTTTTCAGGCGGAATACCCGATATTGTTGCTATCAGGAACTTTTTGAGAATGAAATTCCAGAAACAAAAGGACAGCGCTCATCCTTTAAAATATCTTCTCCTTTTCGGCGATGGGTCTTATGAGAATAAAACACCACCACCCGACAATCCTAATTTCATCCCCACATATCAGTCTGAAAATTCAAATGTGGTGGTCTCTTCATTCACATCAGATGATTTCTATGGTCTTCTTGATGATGGTGAAGGAGAAGCAGAAGGCACTGAAGAAATAGGAATTGGCCGATTGCCTGTCTCAGACACTACCCAGGCAGGCATAGTCCTTTCGAAGATCAAAAGATATATCGATCCTGCTAATATGGGCGACTGGAAAAATGTAATATGCCTTACGGCTGATGATGAAGACGGCAATACTCATATGTCTGATGCTGAAGGCCTTGCTGCTGTTTTAAAAGACAGTGTCCCTGTATATAATGTTGATAAGATCTATCTTGATGCTTTCCACCAGGTTACAACAGTAAACGGACAATCTTATCCTGATGTGACAAAGGCTATAAACGATCGTATTAATGCAGGATGTCTTATCTTCAATTATACCGGCCATGGAAATGAAAGTGGTCTGGCAGCTGAAAGGGTAGTCAAAACAGAAGACATTAATTCATGGAAGAATGGTGGAAAACTACCACTGTTTATTACAGCCACGTGTGAATTCAGTCGCTTCGATGATATAGATATTAACCTGGCAACCCGGCAGATAACCGGGAAAAAATCAGGGGGCGAACTGGTGCTTCTTAACAAAGATGGAGGCGGAATAGCTTTGATGTCCACAACGCGCGTTGTATATTCAGCTCCAAATTACAATCTGAACAGAAATATATTCAGTTGCGCCTTCAATCGTGATGAATCGGGTAATTCCATGAGTTTCGGAAACATTATAAAGATCGCTAAAAACAACTCGGGAACAGGTCCAAATAAACGTAATTTCACCCTTCTTGGTGACCCGGCTTTAAAACTGGCCTATCCATATTACGGGAATGTTATTACTGACTCAATTAACAATGTATCTGTCAGTGAAAAGACCGATAGTCTTAAGGCGCTTTCAGTTATAATTGTTGCCGGGCATCTGGAAGATCCTGCAGGAAAGATGATGACTACATTCAATGGTCTGGTCTACCCAATTGTATATGATAAGGAGAGTAATGTAAAAACTCTCGCAAATGACGGTGGACCAAGGATGACCTTCAAAATCAGGAATAACATTCTTTTTAGTGGGAAGACCAGGGCAAAAAATGGCAGATTCAACTTTACATTCATAATTCCTCGGGACATAGACTATTCGTTTGGTTACGGAAGAATCAGTTATTATGCTGACAGTGAGAAAGAAGATATGAATGGAAGTTTCAGCGAAATAATTGTAGGCGGTTTCTCTAAAACCATGCTAGCCGATAACACGGGACCTGATATAAAATTATACATGAATGACACTCTCTTCAGAAACGGAGGAATTACTGACAGTAACCCCAGGCTTCTTGCACTTATAAATGACAGTGGCGGAATTAACACTACGGGATCAGGTATAGGACACGATATTACCGGGTTCCTCGACAATGAACCCAACAGATCCTTTGTCCTCAATAGTTATTTTGAAAATGACATTGATAACTACAGGAGAGGAAAGATCCTTTATGATCTTTCGGGATTGACTGAAGGTAACCACTCCCTTACAATAAAGGCGTGGGATAATTTTAATAATTCATCTGAAAAAACTATACTATTCCAGGTTCTGACAAGTGGTAAGTTTGTCCTTAAAAACCTATATAACTATCCTAATCCTTTCTCTGCTGCAACAAGTATCACTCTTGAACATAACAGACCCGATAACGATTTAGATATTACGATAAATATCTTTAATATTGACGGAAGGATAATCAGAATAATTAAGACCAGGGTCGAGCCGTCGGGTTACACACTTCCATCGGTAAACTGGGATGGCAATGATGAAGGTGGAAGACGGGTAGGAAAAGGAATGTACCCATACACAGTAACAATTGTCACTGGAAATAGTGATGTGGCAAGGGCCACAGGCCGGATGATCATTTTATGAGATTCAAACAATATTACGGACAAAAAATAGTTCTATATTTGTAAATTCGTTGAAAGATAACAATTAGTATGAAGAAAGAGAAAGTTGCATTAGTCGTGTTACTCATAGCCCTTTCGGGCAATACAATACTTTTTTCTCAACAGAGTTCAGGACAGCTTAACGCAATTCAGACCGTTGTTCCGTTCCTGACTATAGCTCCCGATTCAAGGGCCGGAGCAATGGGTGATGCCGGGGTTGCAACATCTCCTGATGTTTATAGTATGCACTGGAATCCTGCTAAATTTGCTTTCATTGATGGTAATGCCGGTTTAGGCATATCTTATGCCCCCTGGCTCCGAAATCTTGTTCCGGATATTAATATCGCTTACCTTACAGGATATAAAAGAATCGACACAAGGCAGGTTTTTGCAGCAAGTCTGATTTATTCTTCCCTGGGCCTTGTTCCATTGACCGATGAATATGGAAATGCATTACGTAACATTAATCCAAATGAATTTGCCGTTGATGCTGCTTATTCAAGGCTCTTTACTGAAAATTTTTCGGGAGGGATCACATTCAGGTTCATATATTCAAATCTTACAAGCGGTTTCTCTTCAGGAGGGGAAGCTACAAAAGCCGGAATCTCATTTGCAGCTGACGTTTCAGGATATTATCAGAAGAAGATAAGTATTTTCAATAAAGATGGACAGCTAGGTTTTGGACTCAATTTCTCAAACATCGGAACTAAGATGAGTTATTCATCATCCCAACCGGCTGATTTTATTCCGATGAATATGCGATTGGGTACCTCTGCAACAATTAACCTTGACAATTTTAATAAAATAGCAGTCACTCTGGATCTCAATAAGCTCCTTGTACCAACACCTCCTAAATATTATAATATTGGCGAACTAAATGCAAAGGGAGATACGGTTCATACTGCCATGAGTCAAATCAAAGCAGGAAAAGATCCGAATGTCTCTGTACCTGTAGCTATATTTCAGTCATTCTTCGATGCTCCCGGGGGATTTAAAGAAGAATTGCATGAAATAACCTATTCGTTTGGAGTTGAATACTGGTATAATAACCAGTTTGCTCTCAGGGGTGGATATTTTTATGAAGATCCATCCAAGGGTAACCGGAAATATTTCACTGCAGGAGCAGGATTCAGACTGAAAGCATTTACTCTCGATTTTTCCTATCTAATGCCGGTTGCTCAGAATAACCCTCTCGCACACACTTTGCGGTTTTCGATCGCTTTTGATTTCAATTCGTTAAGAAATGCAAGCAGATCCAAAGCATGAATATCAGAATAGGCCAGGGAATTGATTTTCACCGGCTTGAAAAAGGGTTGGATCTATGGCTGGGTGGTATTAAGATCCCCTCTGAAAAAGGCTGTGTAGCACACTCAGATGGCGATGTTCTCATTCACGCAATATGTGATGCACTTCTAGGAGCAGCCGGATTAAGAGATATTGGCTATTATTTTCCTGATTCAGACAATAAGTATAAAAATATCGACAGCAAAATATTGCTAAAGGAGACTTTTGATCTGATTAGCCAGAAAGGATACGTTATTAATAATATAGATAGTACAATATGCCTGGAAAAACCAAAAATATCCTCTTTCATCCAGGAAATGAAAAAGGTCATTTCATCCATTGTTGAAACAAAACCTGAAAATGTGGCTGTCAAGGCAACTACTACAGAAAAAATGGGGTTTATTGGAAAAGAGGAAGGAATTGTCGCCCTGGCAGTTGTTCTTCTTAGTAAATAAAGGAAACATAGCTACTCACCTCACACCTCACGCCTCACGCCTCTTTAAGTGCCTCATTAATCATCTCATCATCTGCAATATATGGAATAGTGACTTTTAGTTCAGGGGTCCTATCCATCTCTCTTTTAAGCGTAAATATGGCTTCTTTGTTCCTTGCCCAGCTACGACGGGCAATTCCATTGTTGACATCCCAATGAAGCATCATCCTTATCTTGCCCTCAGTTTCAGGAGTTCCGTCCAGCATCATTCCAAATCCACCATTTATAACTTCACCCCAGCCAACTCCACCTCCATTATGCAATGATACCCATGTTGCCCCCCTGAAGGAGTCACCGATCACATTCTGAACCGCCATATCGGCTGTGAATTTTGATCCATCGTTAATATTCGAGGTTTCCCGGTAAGGCGAATCCGTACCTGAAACATCGTGGTGGTCCCTTCCAATTACAACAGGAGCGGAAATGAAACCTTGTGATATTGAACTGTTGAAAGCGGAGGCAATTTCCATTCTACCCTCAGCATCAGCATAAAGTATACGGGCCTGCGAACCGACTACAAGTTTGTTATTGGCAGCTCCTTCAATCCAGAGAATATTGTCATTCATCTGTTGTTNAATCTCATNCGGCGATTTTTTAATTAATCTCCGGAGTGTTTCAACTGCAATTTTGTCGGTTTTCTCAAGATCAGAAGCCTCATTTGAACAACATACCCATCTGAACGGCCCGAAACCATAGTCGAAACACATTGGACCCATAATATCCTGAACATAAGACGCATATCTGAATTCACCATCTGGTTTCATAACATCTCCTCCAGCTCTCGATGCTTCAAGAAGAAAAGCATTACCATAATCAAAAAAATAGGTTCCTTTCCCCGTATGTCTATTAATTGCTTCCACTTGTCTTTTTAAAGATTTTCTAACTGCATCCTTAAACTTTTCAGGATCTTCAGACATCATTCTGTTTGATTCCTCAAAACTTAAACCGGCCGGATAATAGCCGCCGGACCACGGATTATGAAGGGATGTCTGATCAGAACCCAGATCGACAAAAATGTCTTCATCTGCCAGTTTTTCCCAAAGATCAACTACATTGCCCTGGTAGGCAATTGAAGTCACTTTTCCAGCAGCAATTGCCTCTCTCACTCTTTTTACCAGACTGTTTAGATCTGAAAAAAATTCATCGACCCACCCCTGAGAATANCTGGTATGCAGAGCTTTCGGGTTTATTTCGGCAATCACTGAAATTACTCCGGCAATACTTGCTGCTTTAGGCTGGGCTCCCGACATACCTCCAAGTCCCGAAGAGACAAATAATCTGGATTTGTGCTGGTTACCCTGCTTACTGATCATCCTTGCTGCGTTAAGTATTGTAATAGTGGTACCATGAACAATGCCCTGCGGGCCGATGTACATGTATGAGCCGGCAGTCATCTGACCATACTGCGAAACACCTAACGCATTAAATTTTTCCAAGTGGTCCTGCGACGAATAATTAGGAATGACCATTCCATTCGTCACTACTAACCGGGGGCCATCTTTTGGTGCGGGGAAAAGGCCAAGAGGATGACCTGAATAGATTACAAGAGTCTGTTCATCAGTCATCTCAGAAAGATATTTCATTGTAAGCCGGTACTGAGCCCAGTTTTGAAATACTGCACCGTTGCCGCCATATGTTATCAGTTCATGAGGATGTTGTGCAACAGTGATATCAAGGTTATTTGAAATCATAAGCATTATCGCAGCTGCACTGCGCGTGAGGCATGGGTAATCATCAATATGATGCGCTTTAATCTCGTAACCGGGTCTGAATCTGTGCATGTAGATCCTTCCGAAAACCGCCAGTTCATGAGCAAATTCTTTAGCAAGAATAAGATGAAATTTTTCCGGAAAATATCTCAGGGCATTTTTTATTGCCAATCGTTTTTCTGAACTATTCAGTATATCTTTTCTTTTCGGTGCGTGATTAATGTTCTGATCATATGATTTAAGTTCAGGCAGTTCTTCCGGGATCCCTTCGGCAATCTGCTTTTTGAATTCAGCTGAGGTCATGATTTAAGATTGTGAATTACAATGTAAAGGTAGTAAAAACAAAAAAGCCGACTCATCCGGAGCCAGCTTTCTTTAGTTTAGCTTATGATCTAAAGATGACCTTCTTTTATGATTTCATCATCAACCAGTATGCGTCCGCAATACTCGCAAACGATAATCTTCTTTCTCGATTTGATGTCAAGCTGCCTTTGGGGAGGAATCTGATTAAAGCAACCGCCACATGCATCTCTTTGTACCGGAACAACTGCAAGACCATTTCTTGCATTGGAACGGATCCTTTTATAAGCTGTAAGCAGTCTTTCTTCAATGATTGCCTCAACTTTCTCAGATTTCTTATAGAGACCCTCCTCCTCCTTCTGAGTATCGGATATAATCTCATCGAGTTCTGATTTCTTGTTTTCAAGATCGGTCTTGCGATCAGCGAGCGTTGCCTCTGAATCAGCTATGACCAGTTTTTTTTCTTCGATCAGAAAATTGAATTCTTTGATCTTTTTATTAAACAGCTCAATCTCTAGATTTTGATATTCAATTTCTTTCGAGAGTGAATCAAATTCCCTNTTATTCCTTACATTTTTCTGTTGTTCTTCGTATTTTTTTATCAATCCCTCAGCATCAGTGATCTCATTATTCTTCTTAACAACCGATTTTTCAAGGTTTGCTACTTCATCTTTCAAATTGCCTAACCTTGTCTCCAGTCCGGCTATCTCATCTTCCAGATCCTGTACCTCAAGGGGTAATTCACCTCTGAGAGTCTTTATTTTATCTATCTCTGAATCAACTAACTGTAAGCCATATAATGCTCTTAATCTCTCTTCTACAGAAATTTCAGACTCATGTGATTTTGCTTTTTCCATCTTTAAAAATAATTTATCGGATTCGTATTTGTTTCTGAAAACCGGACTGCAAATTTAGGGAATTTTTTAATAATTAGGTCTTTTAATATTTCTCTTGAGAATTTTTCAGTTTCAAAATGACCTGCATCCACTAGAAGTAACTTACTTTCAGTTTTAAAAAAATCGTGATATCTGANATCTGCAGTCAGATATGCGTCAGCACCTGAATTAATTGCCATATTTAGCAGAGATATTCCCGACCCGCCACAAAGAGCCACCTTCCTGATCTTTTTTCCTGTCAACCTGGAGTATCTGATACCTCTGGCACCTAAAGCTGAATTAACAAGCTGAAGAAAATCATCTTCTGAAACCGGCTCTGCTAATTTTCCGATACATCCCAGACCTATTTCAACATTACTATTTTCGAGAGCATACAGGTCATAAGCAACCTCTTCATAAGGATGTGTCTCCAGGAGAGCCTTTACTACCTTTTCTCTGATATGAGTAAAAAGAATGGTTTCGAACCGAATCTCATCTTCAAAATGGATCTTCCCTTTCTCCCCGATGAATGGCTTTGCACTGGCATTGGCTCTGAAGCTTCCTGTTCCACTTGAAATAAATCCACATTGATCATAATTTCCAATTACACCCGCTCCTGCTTCAAAAATGGCGTTTCGGACTGTTTCCATATGAGATTCGGGAATGTAAGTAACCAATTTCAACAACTTGTTTTGGGAGGGTGATAAAACTGTAATCTCCTCGAGTCCTATCTTCTCCGCCATCTTCCTGCTGACTCCGTTGTTGAAAATATCAAGGTTTGTGTGAGCCGAGTAAACGGCAATATCGCTCTTTACAGCCTTATATATAATTCTTTCGGTAAACGATTTACCTGTCAGGCTTTTAATACCATTAAAAATCAAAGGGTGATGTGAAACCACCAGATCACATTTATCAGAAATAGCTTCATCGATT
>JGI24139J26690_1000065_pt1 | contig 12794 bp, 6 predicted proteins | sample BarGraIncu00221A_FD_26690 | JGI IMG/M metagenome (IMG submission 26690)
AAATTATGCTCAAAGGCTCTGCTCATATCGTTGAACGAAAAGCCGTGATGCGTCAGAAACAAATTATCCTCCGAAGCCACCACTGCCTGCACCATATTGGGTGAAATATCATCAATAGAAACCCAGGTTTTACTGTTACGCGGCATTTTACCGTGTGCAATCGATTCCACCGAACGGATAAGCATCAGCGGTGTAACAAACACCGGAGTAAAAAGATCAATAACCACCCAGCAGATACTGATAATAATAAAAAGAAGAAACAGATTCCGCAGGATTTTTAATAACCGTCTGAAAAACATAATATAGTTACAAGAGTTTAGTTGTTAGTTACGAGAGACGAGAGTTAGTTATAAGTTATGAATTATGAGTTATGAGTTATGAGTTATGAATTTAGGATACATTAGGCTTGCTGGTTGTTTTATTGTGGGGTTTTCTTTTGATCAGGCAAAAAAAGCAGAATCAGGATATTTAATTAGTCATTCTTCAATCCTCATTTCTCTCTCCTCATTCCTCATTCCTTACATCCTACGCCAATTTAAACCGAACACGCCAGCGCCCGTCTTCAAAATCGTGACTGATAATTTCGAAATGTCCCAGTTCCGATGTATTGTTTACATGCTGACCGATACACGCACAGGCATCATAATCGCCCACACGAATAATACGCAGGGTTTCGGTAGCCTCGGCAGGCAGTTTAGACAGGTCAACGATCTTAGCCGCCTCACGTCTCTCCATAAAGTCAATCGTAACCGGCAAATGACTGTCAATAACTTTATTTACCCGCTCAGTCAACTCTGCAATCTGGGCATCGGTAGGAGCTTCGGCTAGTATATAGTCACACTTGGACTTCTTTTTCTCTATATGTGCATTCATCGAACGCCCACACCCAAACATCCGCACCATAGTCTGGTTAAGAATATGTTCACAGGTATGCATAGGCTCATTATAAAGTTTCTTGGGCTCGTTTAATTCCATTTTAATATACTTTTTTACTCATTTATTGATTGTGACTGCAATTATTTTATCAAACAATACATGTAGTCATTTACAATAGTTATTTTATCAGTTTTATCAACACGGGATACTTTCTGTATCTTTCCTTCTTTTTTAATCTAAAAGCAAAATAAACCGGAAGAACGACGTTCAACACACCAAGCGCAATAGGTACACAAAGCATAAAGCCAAATATACGCCAATGCATAAACTTTGAAAGCGTCCAGACCGCCAATGACAAAAATGCAAATACGGTCCAAACAATCTGATAGTTCAGAAGATTTGCTCCTACTTCTTTAAGTCCTATGATTTTGTCCTTTTTAGTCAACCACAGAATCATTGGTAGAATTATATTTCCAAGAGGAAATACCAAGAAGGATATAACAGAAATATGAAAGCAAATCATATAACTATCGTCTGCCTCTTTTCCATAATCCAGAATATCCTCTGCATTTATGTCCAGCACCTTACAAATCAAATTCAAGGTGTTACCCCGGGGCTCGGATTCATTACTTTCAATTCGTTGAANCGTTCGTAGATTGACACTTGCCAATTCGGCTAATTCTTCCTGAGATAGTCCTTTCTTCTTTCTTAACTCTTTAATTTTGTTTCCAATTTCATTCATAATAATTTGTTTTAAATTTTCTACAAAATTACAGAGGAAACAATCATACTGATAACGGTTTGTTTACGACATTTTTACGGCATTCTTGCCAATAGATTGAATTTGTTTTGTTTAATTAGAACTAAAGCAGACTCACATCCTAAAATTCCCCATGAGTAGGAATTCTTATAAGGTTCTGTATCCATTTATTATTGTCTCCATCCTGTCATCTAATTTGAGTGCAAAGGTAATAAATCGAATTGGAATCTATAAAAAACGGATAATCCATTTCTGAATTATCCGTTCTTTTATAGTAGGATTCATATTGAATAAAATCTTATTATGCTAATAATCAAAAAAAGAATAGAGCAACCACTAAGACACTAAGTGCACAAAGAACCACTAATAGCTTAATATAGATACAGGACACAATGACTTTCAAAATATTTCTAAAGACAGAGAATATCAAAAAATTTAAACCTTGTGTATCTCTGTGTTCTTAGTGCCTTAGTGTCTTAGTGTTAGCATCTTGAGAATTTACTCTACTTCCCACTCAAAGATACCGGCAGCATTCTTTTCGGCCAGTTTTACTTCCAACTTAAGCGCCTTGGTAGTAACCGGTTTAAAGATTACTTCATTGCCAATACCTTTTTCTACTCCGTAAGCATTTGTATTTTCAACCGGCTTCCAGTCACCGGCAGCATCTTTATAGAAAAGTTTCCAGTTCTGTGGCACACGGCATCCACCCCAGGGAGCATCGTCGAACCAGTAAACGGTGGAACGGCTCACTGTTTTTTCGGAAGCAAAATCATACGAAATCCATTCGGTAGTACCTTCTTTTGGCCACCAGTGATAATATGGTAACGTACGGTCATTTTCATCTCTGGGTACAAGTCCGTCATTGATGGCCGCAATGGATTTTACCATGTGAGATGCATTTATTTTGCTTTCGGAAGCAATGGTGGCAGGCATAGCAGGACGTGTGGCACTCAAATCTATTGGCAACCAAACAGCCATGTCGCCACTTCCACGGTGTGCCCAGGCATAATATGGAATCAGATTTAGCTTCACCTCTTTGGCTACCAGCTTACCCTGTGCATCATAACTCAACGATTGTGCATCGGTCTGAATGGTATTAATTCCGTAAAGCAGGTTTGGTTTTGTTTCTACGTTGAATACCGGTTTCTTATTCATTATAACACTGAAAATGTTGAAATCGTTATCAGGCCATTCGGCACAATACACAATAGGACCACGTTCAACGGCAATTTTACCACGATCGGCTTCTACAGCCGGATTGGCTTTTACAGTACGTGCTTCCATGTCGAAGTGAATTTCTACCTTATCGCCTTTTTTCCATGCACGATTAATGCTGAAATAGCCTTTTTCAATGGTGCTTGTCACTATTTTTCCGTTTACCTTCACCGTGTAGCCCAAGGCCTTTTTATCGGTATAGCTATACAGGTTTCCGGGAACAACTTCATTTTGCACCCAACCCGGAACGCGAATCTTCAATGTGAAGTCTTGTTTAGCTTTAGGTGATACTTCCATGTTGACATCACCCGTCCACGGATAGTTGGTGCTTTGTTTCAGTTCCACAGCTTTACCGTTTACTTTCAGGTCGGAATGGTTTGCCATAAACAGATTGACATATACATCGCTATTGTGTACGGCATAAATATAGCCCGGTACCGAAGGAATAAAACGGCAAATATTAGATGGACAACAAGCACAACCAAACCAGGCCTGGCGTTGGTGCTGACCGTTTGATTCTAAGGGATTCGGATAGAAGAATCCGCCACCATCCAACGATACACCGGAAATAAGTCCGTTATAAAGTGTGCGTTCCAATACATCAAAATATTTGGCATCGCCATGCAACAGGAACAAGCGGTAATTCATATATACANTGCCAATGGCCGCACAGGTTTCGCAATAAGCCGACATATTAGGAAGCTCGTAGTTTTTACCAAAGGCCTCGCCATTGCTTGTTGCCCCTATACCACCGGTGATATAAAGTTTCTTATTCACAATATTACTCCAGATACGATCCACTGCATGAATGTATCCTGTATCGCCTGTAAGCGCAGCCACATCAGCCATACCTGTGTACATATAGGTTGCCCGTACAGCATGCCCCACCGCTTCATCNTGCTGCACAACNGGTTTGTGCGACTGACTGTATTCTTCTTTCCGGTCNGTATATCCNCGTTTNTCTAACAGNAACTTNGCCAAATCAAGGTAGCGTTGTTGACCTGTGAGAACATATAACTTGCAAAGAGCCATTTCGGCAATCTGATGACCGGACACAACNGTGATTTGTCCCGGTTTGTCACCAATGGCACGGGCAGCACAATCGGCATATTTAATGGCAATATCCAGAAAGTTNCGCTTTCCGGTTGACTGATAATGGGCAATAGCACCTTCGATCATGTGACCNAGATCGTANANCTCATGACTCAGATCTTCCTCTTTTTCCCANCGTTTCGTACCCGACCATTTGTGCGGATATTTTGGATTCATGGTGCGGGCCGTATAAAGATAACCATCCGGTTCCTGAGCAGCTTTTACGATGGTCAACACACTGTCAATATATCTGTCCAGTTTTTTATCCGGATATATTTGCATCGAGTAGCTNGCACCTTCAATGGTTTTATACACATCGGTATCATCAAATGANAAGCCTTCCACTTTGTANGATTCNCTGGGATGTGCTGCTTTTACAAAATTCTGATAGCGTCCGGTTTCCTCGCATTTGCTGAAAGCAAGTGGAATGGTCACTTCACGACTGGCTTTGAGNCGTTGTCCCCAAAATGTATCGGTCACCTTAACCGATGTAAAAGGCACCGGAGTAATCGGGTATCCCCCGCTCTTTTTCACCTGAGCCTGCAANCACAGACTCAGACCAATTAGTCCTGTAATAAATAATTTTCGCATGTTTTTCTGTATAAAGTTATATATGTTTTTCTCTCTTGTAAATAAAAGGCCTGTGTATCAAAAAGATTTCTATTCTATCTTTATTTTAGTAATCAAAGCCCAAATGTAATTCATTTCTGTCTATTTTTAGAGGATAATCAATCAATATTGGTAGATTATCTTGCTTTTTTCGATTAAAAAATTACTTAAGCAAGCTTTTTCTCGGTTTAGTTGCATGCATCAGACCAATAACTTGCTGTTGCGTCAATGCTTTNTCNTACANCCGNGCACCGGCCATATATCCGCTAAAGTTCTCTGACGGTTCACCTGAAGCACCAATCAGAATATCACCTTTCTCNACAAAGAGAGAAAGAGGAGNTTGTGTATTGAGCTTTCCATCCACATATACATTCTCCAAAGCACCGTCGAACGTTACTACAATATGATGCCACTGTCCTTTAGTCGGAACTTCTTTATATGGTAAATCCACCGACCCATCACCATGAGCAACCGCTCCATAATGCCCTGTTCCATACATCAGAGCTGCATAGCTTGCTTGCAACATATTTTCGCGTGAGTTCCACGCCAGCAAACATTCTCCCGGTTCAATAGTAGGATTGTATACCCACACCGAAGCCGTAAACGCTGAATTCCAATCGAGACTGGCAGGAGCTTTCTTTGATAACTTCAGGTAACTGCTTCCATCAAAAGCAACTGCTTTTACACCCTCAACCTGCTTTACAATCAGTTTTCCGTTCGCTTCAAAATATCCACCAAGCTTTCCCTTATTGGGTAGTTTTGTAATGACCGAACCAACTTTAAGTGCATCTGCATTAAAATCCACCAGCAGACTTTTGCTACTTCGTGCTCCCGGCTCTGCTTTCGATTCGCCATTTTGATAAGTGGGAACTTCAAACAGGGTATCGTACACTTTCAGATTCCACACGGCAGGTATCACACCCGTTTTTTCAGTTCCGCTAACGGTTAACCTGACATAACGAGCCAAAGCATTATAATCATCAATCATCGGACTACCGCAACGACGATTGTTTGTTTTATCACTAAATAATGTCCAATGGATGCTATCGGTGGAAACCTCCAGTTTATATTGATAATAATAAGTGGGGTATTCAAACTGTGTCATCACCCGTTTCACCTGCTGCGTTTTACCTAAATCCACAGTCAGCGATTGCGGCAGATCGCTACTTGCCGCCTTCCAAAGTGTTCCATTATTGTCATCCACCGCATTTTCGGGAAGATAACTGTAATTGTACCCAGTTTTGCTATATGGTGTCGGATTGGAAATAAGGTGATAATACGAACTTGCACTCGCTTTGGCTTTAAATGCTAAATTAGGCTCTGTGATTTGATTCTTACCTAACAAACCGATTCCTTCATGAGTTGAAACAACCTTTTCTATCGTTACACTATCCGAGAAGATTAGTTTGTCAACACAGACCTGACGATACTCTCCGTTAGTGCTATGTGGATTGTCATGACGATGATATACAATATAATAATCGTCGTCCTCTTTCAAAATGGAATGATGCCCGGGTCCATCTATTGTTCCATCACTATTGGTAACCAGTATTGGACTGTTCTTCCCCGGAGTAAAAGGGCCTTCGGGATGATCACTTACCGAATAATGCACAGCATACGAACTCAACCTACAATCGCCGGAAGAATACATCAAAAAATATTTGCCGTTTCTTTTTATCGGATAAGCAGCTTCAAATGCTTTTGGTATTTGTGCAATAGAAATAAAGCCGGTTTTTTGAATGCTAAACATATCTTTTGGATCAAGTTTTACAAATCCCATCCCACCAAAAGAGGCACACCATGTACCGAAATACGAATACACAGAACCATCATCGTCAACAAGGAATTGCGCATCCAGAGCCGGATAATCTTTTCTGGACGTTCCGGCCGGAATCACAGCTTTTCCATCATTTATCGGCTCAAAAGGCCCCATAGGTGAATCGGAAACATAGCCATAGATATTGCAGCCCATCTCACAGTTACCCATATAATAATAGTACTTCCCATCCTGCCCATGAATTACATCTGGCGCCCAGCAGTTATTCAGTCCTGCGGGAATATTCAGTTTCAGTTTATAGTTGTACCAGTTCACAAAGTCCTTACTTATCCACACCTGCGGTTCACCCGATGCTAATTTAATACCGTCAGTAGTGGCATAGATATAATAAGTATCCCCAAACTTCTTCACTGTCGGATCGGCAAAATAACCGGGGAGAAGGGGGTTGCCCAAAACAGGAGATTTATTAGAAGCCACCTGCGCCAAAGCCGAATTTATTGAAAACAGAATGATGTAAAAATGGACAAAAAGGCTAAATCTATTCATATAATTGTCAGATATAACTCTGATGATTTGAATTAAAAGCATCCAACGGAAACATATACTCCGTCAGATGCTTTTTTTATACAGACCATATATAATCGTACAAATTATTAATATCCGGTATTTTGTTTCATGTTCTTATTAGAATCGATAAAGTCCTGATAAATGGGGAATATATTTTTGTGAGTATCAGAAGCATTTGTTTCTGCGTCTTTACAAAACCATGATTTCCCATTGTATACATTCATACCGTTACTTGTTACACGAAAGCGAATCAAATCCTGACGACGATGATGCTCTCCGACAAATTCCCATGCCAAATCATCCAGAAATCCACCTAATTCAATGTCAGCACCTCCTTCATAACTTGTAACAAAAACGTCAGCTTTACCCTGTTCTCCCTGATTTTCACTATGACCATAGGCATAAACACTTGGACCTTTTAACTGGGCAACTGTGCGTGTTGCTTTTGTCGGATTAGTCGTAAATGCACGTGCACGAATACTTGTTACTATGTTAGCAGCATCCTGCTCTGTTTCTCCATTGTACCCTCCCAGACGTAACAAACATTCAGCTTTTATCATAAGAGCATCCGTGTAACGGAAGAAAGGAACATCATCGCCTGAGGCAGCCACTTTACCTGAGTAAATTTTATATTTATGAAAACGGGCACCTTCAAGTGGATAAGCACCCGGTTTATCTATACTATGTACTGTTTGAGTATAAACTAATGGTACTTTCGTTGGTATTGTACTCGCAAATACTGAATCTCCATTTAACGCATACTGTTGACCTATAAGCCAGGTCATTCCCAGTCGCTTATCATCAGGGTCATAGGTATCTATAAACTGAGGAATGGCGCAACTACCGTCCCATGGAGAGATTGTAAGTCCAAATGTAGCTGCACTGGCAGAATACAAACATTTACTAGCCAAATAATTACCCGAAGCATAAGTATAGTCAAATGGTATTGCAAAAATAACTTCAGGACATGAAGAAGCATTATCTACAAACGGATCGGTATAATTGGGAGCTAAACTGTATTTTCCATCCTTCACAATTACATTAATCTCATCTATTGCTTTTTGGTAATATGTATTATCGCTGGTTCCAAACCATGCATTATAGTTCAGATACATCTTTGCCAGTGTCATGCACGCTGCATATTTATTAAAATGACCATAATTCGCAGTTGAAACATCAGTTCCCAAATTATTCTTGACCGAATCCAATTCAGAAACAATAAAATCAAAAACTTTCTTCGGGTCAGCCTGCGTAGGTAAATAGCCGGCTTCATGAGCCATAGTAGTCTCCAACGGTACATTCCGAAAATTATCCAGCAGAATATAGTAATACAACGCACGAATAGCCCTTAACTCCGGCTCATATTTAGTAACCACAGCACTCTTCAAATCCAACACTTTATTGATATTATCAATTCCATTGTATGCATCATACCAGTTTGTGTAAAAATGACCCACATAAGAATGGTAGGTATGGTTGTGCATAGTTACATACAAGTCCCCCCACCCGATACCGACACGATAAGGAGTCATCATCAAATCGGAAGATTCTTCATAAAGATCAAACATCCCGTTCCAGTCCCAATAGATATTTCTCAGGTTGGAGTAAGCGGGTGCTATCATATTCTTTATATCCTCAGAAGAAAACGTTGTTTTCTCCGCAGCTATCGAACTATATATCGTTTCACTCAAATCAGAACAGGAACTGAAGATACCCAGCACTGAAAAAGCCAATATAACCGGCAATTTAATTATTCTTTTCATACTTATTTAATTTAATTTAATGTGATGTTGAGTCCAAATGTAAATGATCTGATAGTTGGATATTTATCCCTTGAGTCATTACCATAGGAGTAAATATCACTATTTGTCAATTCAGGATCAAGTCCTGAGTATCCGGTAATGCAGAATAAGTTTTCACCTGTCACATACAACCTGATCTTCTTTACCAGTTTCAACTTGTTGGTATTAAAGTTATAGCCAAAAGTTACATTATTCAACTTAACAAAATCTCCCTTTTCCAGATAATAACTTACAAAAGTTTGCGATTGAGAAGACGACAGTGCTCTTTTGCCGTACACAAGATTTGCTGCCGATTTCAACCTATTATAAGATATAGAGTTATTCTCATAGTACATGCGTTCTTCATTCAATATTTTATACCCAAACTGGCCATTGAAACTAAGACTTAAATCAAAATTTTTATACTTGAATTGATTATTCCAGCCCATGATTAATTTCGGAATTCCATTACCGAGGTACTGGCGATAATCGTCGTTTAGCATATTGGCATTAAACTCTTCTGCCTTTCCTGTTTTAGGATTCTCAATCAGCCACAAACCATTATCGGAAATACCAACAGCCTTTAATCCCCAGTAATTGCCTAAGGATTTTCCGACTTCCAATCGGTGTGTTGGCAATGAGATAGGATCACCAGCATACCCTGTATTCAAGTAATTAGTTGTTTCATAGAGGTCATTCGATAAACTCACCAGTTTATTATCATTATGAGAAGCTGTAACCGTTGTTTTCCATTCGAAATCTTTTGTTTTAATTGGAGTAGCATTAATGGCGATTTCAATTCCTGTATTTCGCATCTTTCCTACATTTGCTAGTGTAGTTCCATAAAGATTTGGAGGAGTCGGCACATTGTAAGTCCACAACATATCAGAAGTGTTTTTATTATAAAAATCCACTGTTGCCCCAAGACGATCTTTTAAAACACTCATATCGAGACCCAGATTAAACTCTGCCGATTTTTCCCATTTTAAATCCGGATTTGGATTTGTTGTTGCACTCAAACCACTAACCCAGGATCCATTGCTGTAATAATACGTTCCATAATCATAGGTTGTCAGTGACAAATAAGACTTTGATGGAATTTCACCGGTAACACCATAACCCGACCGGAGTTTCAAATTACTTATCCAATTCTGATCTTTCATAAAAGATTCTTTACTGATAGTCCACCCAACAGAAGCTGATGGAAAAGTTCCCCATTTGTTGTTATCTCCGAATTTTGAAGACCCTTCCCGCCTTACGCTTAGCAATAAATTATATTTATCATCATAAGCATAGCTTATTCGTCCAAAATATCCTATAAGCTTATTATCATTTTTATAACTCGATATAGATGCATTTCCTGCTTTTAATGCGGCTCCAGTCCCAATATTATTATATCCGTATGCATCGGTTGGAAAGTTATAATTATAAGAACTACCTCCTTCGTAAACGTTATAGTTGTAACTATAACCGACTAATGCAGATACACGGCTTTTCCCAAAAGTAGCCATATATTTAGATGTGATTTCGAGCTGATCTGCACGTGAATTGTCATCCGAACGATAAGCCGAACCATTTAATCCTAAACTTGTAGAACTATAATAGTTTTGAGTATTGTAATATCCGTAGCTTCCATCGGTCGTATTGCGGGAAAGCATAATATTAGTTTGCCAGCCTTTTATAGGCTCAACCGTAAGATTCGTAGTAATCTGAGAGCTAAGAGTTTTTTTTTCGCCACTCTTTTCATTCAATATGGCCACCGGATTAAAGTATTGATAAACATTAAAGTCCTCGTAATAACTACCATCCGAATTATACACAGGAGCTGTTGGGTTGTGAATCAATGCCTGACGATAAATGTTGGTAATACCGTCATCCGTGGCAGTAGTTACATTATTTGAATGATTACTAACTACATAATTGATATTTAATTTAGCAATATTATTCAACATATACTGGGTTAAATCGAATGTTCCTTTAATATCTTTACTATTAGTCTTCTTAATAACACCATCTTGATCCCGATATGTCAATCCGGCAGAATAAACCGAATTGGTACCACCACCAGTCAGACTCACACTGTGATTCTGCGTAAAGCCTGTTTGGGTAACTGCTTTGACCCAGTCGGTAGTTGATCCCAGATCTGTAAATGCCGTTTTTCCATTTTTTACATCTTCGGCAGACATAAACTCCGATTGTTTGTAAAAACCGGATGTCGATAAATAAGATGAATAATTCAGCTCTGTCTTTTGCTCCCGTTTGCCTTTTTTTGTTGTGATAATAATGACTCCGTTAGCACCACGGGTTCCATAAATAGCTGCCGCAGATGCATCTTTCAACACATCAATTGATTCAATGCTTTCAGGAGCCACAGTTGAAACATCTCCGGGCACTCCATCTACCAGAATCAATGGAGTCGTAGTTCCATTAAGAGTTGCAATTCCACGAAGAACAATATTCGATGTTGCGTTCGGATCACCGGAGCCATTAGTGATCGACAATCCGGCAACCTGACCTTTAATAAGTGCTGCTGCATCCTGAGCATTTCCAAAAGTAAAATTCTCTGCCTTTACACTAGTCACCGCACTCGTCACATCACCCTTCCGTTGGGTTCCATAACCAATAACCACTACTTCGTCCACCAGTTTGGAGTCTTCTTTTAGAGTCACGGGTAGGTACTTCTTATTACCCGAAATAACTTCCTGCGACGCATATCCTACATACGAGAAAACAATCACAGGATTCTGTCCTTTTACATCCAGTGCATAAGTTCCATCACTGTTTGTGATTGTTCCATTGGAAGTTCCTTTTTCCTTGATATTAACTCCCACTAAACCTTCACCTTTTTCATCTACTACCCGGCCTTTTATTACCACAGCAGCTTGCTGTGCGGCTTCGGAGCTTGCTTTTTCTGTAATACCTGGATGTGCCGACACCTGACCTATACCAATACCGGTTGTCAGAAGCGTACAAGCTGCAAGCCTAAACAAGCTTTTACTAAAGCAATTTGTTTTTTCATTTACATTCATGTCGTTTTAATTTTAAATTACATATTAGTCTTGAGTTGCATTATTTTTTCATTTCACTTTCCATTCAATAATTCCACCCGATTCTCCATCCTGAAGTTTGGCTACTATTTTTAAACCTGTCGTTTTTACAGGAGCAAAGTCTAAACTATTGTATTGATCTCTCAAGGTGGTATAAGTCCCTTTGGCTTGTACTTCTTTCCAGTTTTCACCCTCTTTATAAAGTAACTTCCAATTTTCGGGAACCCGATAGTTTCTATCGTAATGATCAAATTCTAACCAATAAACCTGCACATTCGAAACTGTTTCGGATTGTTCAAATTTATATTCCAGGTTGACTTCAACTCCTACTTTTTGCCACCAATATAAATATGGTTTTGATATATCGCCTGAACTTGTGGGTTCCCATTGATCATTTACNCCCCAGACCGATTCTTCTGGAGAAGAGATCAATGGTGCATCATTTTGAATAGGAGCCTGAACAACCACTGTTTGTNCTTTTGACGCAATAGTTGGTAGCGGAGTCGGACGAGCATAAGATGCAGACGAAGGAATCCATACAGCCATTTCGCCTGGTCCACGGTTATTCCAGGTTGAATAGGGAATTGCAGTAACCAGAACTTCTTTTTCTTCGCCATTTAATGATACCTCTTTGGCACTTCCTTTCAATATCATCACCCCGTTAAGCAGATCTTTTTTATATTCAATACTGAATTGAGCATCTTCAGGAATATATTTATTAAAGATGTGTTTGTCACCCTCATCACATCCTTCGAGGCAATACACAATCGGTCCGCGCTCAATGGCTAGCTTACCGCGATCATCTTTTACCTTTTCGTTAGCCTGAATGCGGCGAATAGGCATGGGTAATTTCAATTCTATCACGTCACCCTTCTTCCAGCTTCTGCTTATGTCGGCATATCCGTTTGATTCGGTAACCGATGTAAGCTTTCCGTTAACATAGATTTCGTATTTTTCGTCCTGTTTATTAGCAAAGGTATACAGGTCGGTAGGTACAGGTTCATTTTTTGCCCAACCTGGGATACGTAGTTTAATGCTAAAGTTACCGGTCTTTTCGGGTGTTACTTTAA
>JGI24139J26690_1000066_pt1 | contig 12740 bp, 10 predicted proteins | sample BarGraIncu00221A_FD_26690 | JGI IMG/M metagenome (IMG submission 26690)
CCGCCCGCCTTGAGGAGCTGTGGCCGGGGCTGACCAGCGTGGCCATCGATCACGCTGTGGCCGAACCTGCCGCAGCGGTGGGCCGTGTCGCCGTGGTGCCGGGGCGGTTCACCTGGGATGACGTGGGCGACTTCGCCTCGCTGGGCTCGCTGTTGCCCGAGGTCGCCGGGGTTCCCGGGCTGAAGGTCCTGGGCGAGGTTGATCTCGTGCTGGCCAAGGACGCGACGGGCGTGGTCATCCCCGGCTCGGGCCGGACAGTTGCCGTGCTCGGCCTGGACGACATCGTTGTGGTCGACACCCCGGACGCCCTACTGATCACCACTCGTGCGCGCGCCCAGGAAGTCAAGACTCTGATCCATCTGCTCAAGGCCTCCGGACGCGCCGACCTGACCTGAGCCTTCCCGCGGGCGAACCCGGCACGCGGGACCACCCAGCACAGCATGGGTCGCGCGGGTTCACTAGGCTCGTGACATGGTTGAAACTCCCGTCGCCCTCAGTGAGTCCGACCTACCGATCGCCCAGGTCTATGACCATTCGGCGCTGGATGGCTTCGATGCCGCGGAGCGCCTCGGGACGCCGGGGGAGTTCCCTTTCACGCGTGGTGTCTACCCGACGATGTACACGGGCAGGCCGTGGACGATGCGCCAGTATGCGGGGTTCGGCAATGCCAAAGAGTCCAATGAGCGCTACCACCAGCTGGTCAAGGCCGGCACCGGTGGCCTCTCAGTGGCCTTCGACCTCCCCACTCAGATGGGTTATGACTCCGACGAGACGATCGCCAGCGGTGAGGTCGGCAAGGTCGGTGTCGCGATCGACTCCCTGGACGACATGTCCACCCTGTTCGCCGGCCTCCCGCTGGACAAGGTCAGCACGTCGATGACGATCAACGCGCCGGCCGCCACGCTTCTGCTGATGTACCAGCTGACGGCGGAGAAGCAGGGCGTGGCCGGCAAGGCACTGACCGGCACGATCCAGAACGACGTGCTCAAGGAGTACATCGCCCGCGGCACCTACATCTATCCGCCCAAGCAGTCGCTGCGCCTGATCAGCGACATCTTCTCGTACTGCCAAAAAGAGCTTCCGCGCTGGAACACGATCTCCATCTCCGGCTACCACATGGCCGAGGCCGGGGCCACACCCGCGCAGGAGATCGCGTTCACCTTGGCAAACGCCAAGGAGTATGTGCGGGCAGCACTGCGCGCCGGCCTGGAGATAGACGACTTCGCGCCGCGGCTCTCCTTCTTCTTCGTGGCCCGCACGACCCTGCTGGAGGAGGTCGCCAAGTTCCGCGCGGCCCGCCGGATCTGGGCGCACATCATGAAGGACGAGTTCGGCGCCAAGAACCCCAAGTCCCAGATGCTGCGTTTCCATACCCAGACCGCCGGCGTCCAGCTGACCGCCCAGCAGCCTGAGGTCAACATGGTGCGCGTCGCCCTGCAGGGTCTGGGAGCGGTTCTGGGAGGCACCCAGTCGCTACACACCAACTCCTTCGACGAGGCTCTTGCGCTGCCGAGCCAGAAGGCGGCGCGGCTGGCGCTGCGCACCCAGCAGGTCATTGCCTATGAGACAGACGTGACCAAGACGGTCGACCCGTTTGCCGGGTCCTACGTCATGGAGTCCATGACCGATGACGTCGAAGCCTCGGTGCTGCGGCTCATGGAGCAGGTCGAGGACCATGGCGGCGCCGTGGCCGCTATCGAGCAGGGCTTCCAGAAGGCCGAGATCGAACGGTCGGCCTACCGCATCGCCCTGGAGATCGACCACGGCGAGCGCATCGTGGTGGGGCTGAACAAGTTCACCCTCGACGAAGAAGAACCCTTCGAGTCGCTTCGCGCGGACCCGCGGATCGAAGCCGACCAGTGCGAGCGCCTGGCAGTTCTGCGCAAGGAACGCGACAACGACGAGGTGTCGCGAGCGTTGGACTCCCTGCGCACCGCGGCCGGAGGCACGGACAATGTCCTGCTGCCCATGAAAGAGGCCCTGGCCGCTCGCGCCACCGGCGGCGAGGTCGCCCACGCGCTGCGTGACGTCTGGGGCACGTACGTCCCCCATGACGCTTTCTGACGCCCCCGGGGTTGGGATCGTGGGCGAGAGCGTGGCCGCGCTGGAGGACGAGCTCGTGGCGTTCCGCCGTGACCTTCACGCACACCCCGAGCTGTCCCACGCCGAGACCCGCACCACCAGCCGTGTCGCTGCCAGGCTGACTGCTGCGGGTGTTCGGGTGCGGCCACTGACCGGCACCGGACTGATCGGTGACATCGGGCCCCTCGAACCGGCATACCGGGTGGCTCTGCGGGCGGATCTGGTCGCGCTGCCAGTGGCCGAGCGGACTGGTCTGCCGTTCGCCTCGCGCTCGGACGGGGTCTGCCACGCCTGCGGTCACGACGTCCACGTTGCGGCGGTCCTGGGTGCCGGTCTGGCCCTGCAGGAACAGGCTGACCGCCTTGCGGCACAAGGACTCGGTGTGCGTCTGATCTTCCAGCCGGCCGAGGAGGTCACGCCCGGGGGTTCTTTGGCGGTGATCGAGCAGGGCGGCATCGCGGGAGTGGACGCCATCTTCAGCATCCACTGCGATCCCACCTTCGACGTGGGTCTGGTGGGGCTGGGCGAAGGCCCGATCACTGCCGCCACCGACTCTGTCACCATTACGCTGCGGGGCCGCGGAGGCCACACATCGCGCCCGCACCTGACCCAGGACCTGATCTATGCGCTGGGCAAGGTCGTCACCGACGTCCCAGCGGCGCTCTCGCGCCGGGTCGACCCTCGGGCCGGTGTTGTACTGGTATGGGGGGCCATTCACTCCGGGGCCGCAGAGAATGTCATCCCGTCGACGGGCACCGTCAGTGGCACGCTGCGGATGCTCGATGCGCAGCTGTGGCAGGACATCGGGCCTCTGCTCGAGGAGCTCGTCCATGCGGTGATCCGCCCGTATGCCGTGTCCGCCACGATCGAGCACCGGCGGGGGGCGCCGCCTGTGGTCAACGNCCCGGTGTTGGTGGGCAGGCTGCGCGCCGCCGCCGACCTGATGCTGGGGCCGCAGGCACCGACGCCGACCGTGCAGTCCCTGGGTGGGGAGGACTTCGCCTGGTACCTGCAGGCTGTGCCGGGGGCGATGGCGCGGTTGGGGACCAGAACCCCGGGCGGTGCGACCTACGACCTGCACCAGGGCGATCTGGTCGTGGATGAGCGGGCGGTCGCCATCGGCGCACGGCTACTTCTGGGCGTCGCAACGACACACCGTCCCGACTGACACCGCGGCACCTAGGGCCCAAGAAGTTGCGGTAAAACGTTGCTGGTGTTGCCCGGTAAGCCGACGGGCGTAGTCGCCAGGGGGCGGGTAGAGTCACAAAAAGTGCGCCACTTGGTGCATCTCGCAGATGTGGTGCACAAAGGGGAGAGCGCCTTGAGATCATCGATGAGAATCGTTGCCGTCGCCTCGGTGGCTGCCATGGCTCTGGCCGCGTGTGGGACCAAGTCCACCACCAGCGCGTCCCCGAGTAGCTCGGGTTCGAGCGCGGCAGCCGGCAAGGAATTCAAGGCTTGCATGGTGCTGGACACCGGAGGCGTTGACGACCGCTCGTTCAACCAGTCCTCGTGGGCCGGTCTTCAGGCGGCCAACAAGGCCAATCCCCAGATCAAGATCTCGTACATCGCGTCCAACTCCCAGAACGACTACACCCCGAACCTCAGCGCTGAGGTCAACAGGGGTTGCGACACGATCATTGCCGTGGGTGGTCTGATGGGCGATGCGGTCAAGGCATCCGCGAAACAGAATCCCAAGCAGCAGTATGCCCAGATCGACAGCGGATCGTCGGGTCCCAACGTCTACGGTCTTCAGTACAACACCGCGCAGGGTGGCTTCCTCGGTGGCTACCTCGCCGCAGGCATGACCAAGACCGGCAAAGTCGCGACCTTCGGTGGCCTGAACATCCCGCCAGTGACCATCTACATGGATGGCTTCTGGGAGGGCGTGCAGTACTACAACAAGACCAAGAACAAGAACGTCCAGGTCCTCGGCTGGGATGAGAAGAACCAGAAGGGTGGCACGTTCGCCCAGTCCTTCACGGACCAGAACAAGGGTCGCTCGATCACCCAGGCCTTCGTCCAGCAGGGCGCCGACGTCGTGTTCCCGGTTGCCGGCGGCACAGGCCTGGGCTCGGGCGCCGCGGCCCAGGCTGCGGGCGGCAAGGTCAGCGTGCTGTGGGTCGACACCGACGGCTGTACGAGCGCTGCGCAATACTGCAAGTACTTCCTGTCAAGTGTGACCAAGAACCTCACCGACTCCGTGACCCTGTACGCCACCACCTCTGCCGGCGGCACCTTCCCGACCGGCAGCTACATCGGTGACCTCAAGAACAACGGCACCGGTCTGGCCCCGTTCCACGAGTTCGAGAGCAAAGTGCCGGCCGACCTCAAGACCCAGCTCGCCAAGGTCAAGGCGGACATCATCTCCGGCAAGATCGTGATCACCTCGCCCAGCCAGCCGAAATGACGCGGCTGAGGTGATGTAGCGATCTGAGGGGGAGCACCACAGTCCCCCTCAGATGGTCCGTTCGCACCGGTTCTGGAGGTCACGCTGAAGCTCGAACTGCGAGGCATCACCAAGCGCTTCGGCGGGCTCGTTGCCAACGATGCGATCGATCTGGTGGTCCAGCCCGGTGAGATACACGCCCTGCTCGGCGAGAACGGTGCCGGCAAGAGCACGCTGATGAACGTCCTCTATGGGCTGTACCAGCCCGATGACGGCGAGATCCTGATCGACGACAAGCCGGCCACCTTCAGGGGCCCTGGCGATGCGATGGCGGCGGGCATCGGCATGGTCCACCAGCATTTCATGTTGATCCCGGTGTTCACCGTGGCCGAGAACGTCGAGCTCGGCCACGAGCAGACCCGTCGCCTCGGGTTCCTGGACCATCGCAAAGCCCGGCATCTGGTGGCTGAGGTGTCCGCTCGGTACGGACTCGACGTCCCACCCGATGCCCTGGTGGCCGACCTGCCGGTCGGGGTCCAGCAACGCGTCGAGATCGTCAAGGCGCTGGTCCGCAATGCCAGCGTGCTGATCCTGGATGAGCCCACTGCCGTGCTCACCCCGCAGGAGACCGACGACCTGATGCAGGTCATGCGTGCCCTGCGGGACGGGGGCACGTCGATCGTCTTCATCACCCACAAGCTGCGGGAGGTGCGTGCCGTCGCCGACCGGATCACCGTGATCAGGCGCGGCACAGTGGTCGGGGAGGCGTTGCCCTCCGCATCCTCGGCCGAGCTCGCTTCGATGATGGTGGGCCGCCCCGTGCTGCTGACGGTGGACAAGGGCATCGCGGCACCCGGTGAGCCGATCCTGCAGGTCGAATCGTTGCGAGTGGTCGATGAGGCGGGCCAGGTCGTCGTGGACGACGTCAGCTTTTCGGTTCGCTCGGGCGAGATCTACGCCATCGCCGGGGTCCAGGGCAACGGCCAGACCGAGTTGACGGAGTCCTTGATCGGCCTTAGACGACTCACCTCGGGACGGGTTCGCATAGACGGCGATGACGTCACCGACGAAAGCATCGACGAGATTCTCGCGCGCGGGGTTGGCTACGTTCCCGAAGACCGTTCGCACGACGGACTGGTGGGAGGCTTCACCATCGCCGAGAACCTGGTCCTCGACATCTTCGACCAGGCGCCGTTTGCCAAGGGGATGAATCTGGATCTCAAGGTCATCGACGACAACGCCGAGCATCGGGTACAAGAGTTCGACATCCGTACGTCATCGATCCGCGCGAACGCCTCGACATTGTCCGGTGGCAACCAGCAGAAGCTCGTCCTGGCCCGCGAGCTGTCTCGTCCGCTGCGGATCCTCGTGGTGGCCCAACCCACCCGCGGGGTCGACGTGGGCTCTCAGGAGTTCGTTCACAGACGCATCATCGAGGAGCGCGACAACGGCGCAGCCGTGGTACTGATCTCCAGCGAGCTGGATGAGGTTCTCGGGCTCGCCGACCGCATCGCGGTGATGTTTCGGGGTCGCGTCATCGGCGAGGTGCCCGCCGGCACTTCGGCCGAGAAGATCGGGCTCCTGATGGCTGGGGCGAACGTCGAGTCCACCCGCGATGGGCCGGCCGCGGCGACACAGGAGGATGCCCCGTGAGCGAAGACCACGCGACCGCGCAGGACTCGTCCCCGATCCCAGCACCTCCCGAGACACCGACGGGTGGCTCTCGAGCGAGCCTCGGCATCCGGATGCTGGATGCCGTGAGGTACGGCAACACCGCCGTCCTGACGCTGCTGGCTCTCTTGGTGGCAATGGCCGTTGGCGCCGTGCTCATCGCCGTGGCAGACGCCGATACCAGGACCGCTGCACAGTATTTCTTCTCCGCCCCGATGGATACGTTGGGCGCTGCCGCACGGGCGATCGGCGGCGGCTATGCGGCTCTGTTCCAGGGAGCCGTCTACAACCCCGCAACGGCCTCGAAGGGCACTCTTGCCGGTGTCCTCGGCCCGATCTCCGAGACGCTCGTCAATGCCACCCCGCTGATCCTGGGCGGGCTGTCGGTGGGGCTCGCGTTTCGCGCCGGCCTGTTCAACATCGGCGGCCAGGGACAGATCATTATGGGCGCGATCTTCGCCGGTTACGTGGGGTTCGCCTGGCACCTGCCGCTGGTCCTGCACCTGATTGCCGGCATCATCGCCGGCATCGTCGGGGGAGCGCTGTGGGGCGGCCTGGCGGGGTTCCTCAAGGCTCGCACGGGGGCGCACGAGGTCATTACGACGATCATGCTCAACTACATTGCCTTCAACTTCCTGGCATTCCTGCTCGGCCTGAAGGGTTTCCAGCGACCACCCTACGGGCAGGCGATCAGCAACGTGGTTGACACCAACGCCCAGCTGCCTCCCCTGCTCGGCAACGGGCTCCGGGTCCACGCAGGTCTCTTTGTGGCTCTGCTGGCGGCCCTGGGCGTGTGGTGGCTGCTCTCTCGAAGCACCCTCGGCTTCCAGCTGCGAGCCGTCGGCGCCAACCAGTTCGCAGCCCGGACGGCAGGCATGAGCGTCGAGCGCAGCTATACCGTCGTGATGCTGCTCGCCGGCGGNCTGTCCGGTCTGGCCGGGGTGTCGCAGATACTCGGCACCAACAGCGCCATCACCCAGGACATCGACGCGGGCATCGGTTTCGACGCCATCACGGTCGCCCTGCTTGGCCGGGCCACCCCCGGTGGCACGGTGCTCGCGGGTCTGCTCTTCGGTGCCCTGCGGGCGGGTGGTGTGCAGATGCAGTCGAGCACCGGCATCCCGATCGACCTGGTGCAGGTGATTCAGTCGCTCATCGTGCTCTTCATCGCGGCGCCCGCCCTGATCAGGTCGATCTTCCATCTTTCAGCCGCACGCGGCGGGATCGGACAGCAACTCGCGAAGGGATGGAACGGGTGAGCTCGCCGACATCTCCAGCACCGCTCGGAGCGGACACGCCGGACATCATCGTCCACACCGTGCTCGAGGTGCCTATCAGCAAGCACCGTCGCATCGTCACCGGAAGTGCGATCTTCCTGGTCGGCCTGGTCTGCGCCCTGCTACTGGGCATGGGCTCGCGGTCCGGGTATCACGCCTCATTCCGGCTCGCGCCGGCCGATGCGAGCATCAAGGTGCCCAACCTGACCCTTCCAGCCCGACTGACCGGAGTCCTGCTCGGCCTGGTCGTCATCAGCCTCGGCCTATTTCAGATCGTCCGTGGGTTCAGCAAACGCTCGATGAGATGGGTGCTCTCTGTCACCGGGCTCTGTTTCATAGTGGCCTTCTTGTGCTGGGCGGCAACGGGCGGGACCAAGGGCGGCACACTGGACCTGCTCGGACTGCTGCAACAGTCCATCTTCCTGGCCATTCCCCTCATTCTGGGCGCGCTCGCGGGCGTGCTGTGTGAGCGTTCAGGTGTCATCAACGTGGCCATCGAGGGTCAGATGCTGGCCGGTGCCTGGGCCGGCGCGCTGGTCGCCACCCTCCTTCACAACAAGGGCATGGGCCTTCTCGCCGCAGTGATCGCCGGCGGGTTGATGGGTCTGCTGCTCGCCGTCTTCGCCATCCGATACTTCGTCAACCAGGTCGTGCTTGGCGTCGTGCTCAACGTCCTGGCCCTGGGCCTCACCGGGTTCATCTACGACGCTCTCATGCAGCCCAACCAGGACACCATGAACAACCCCGGGTTCTTCGACCCGATAAAGATCCCCGTGCTGGGCGACATCCCCATCGTGGGGCCCTTGCTGTTCAACGCCAACATCATTGTGTATCTGACCTACGTCCTGATCGTGGTCGTCGATGTGGCGCTGTTCCGGACCAGGTGGGGTCTGCGCACCCGAGCCGTCGGTGAGCACCCCGAGGCGGCTGACACCGTGGGCATCAACGTGTTTCGCACGCGCTACCGCAATGTCGTCTACGGCGGCATGGTTGCCGGCATGGCCGGTGCGTTCCTCACCATCGGTGCGGTCGGCGCATTCTCCAAGAACATCTCCTCGGGCAAGGGCTTCATCGCGCTCGCGGCGGTCATCTTCGGTCGCTGGAGCCCTCGTGGAGCCATCGGGGCGGCCCTGCTGTTCGGTTTCGCCGACGCCCTGCAGACCGTCCTGTCGTTCACCCAGACCCCGGTCACCATCCCATCCAGCTTCCTGGCCATGCTGCCCTACCTCGCCACGCTGTTCGCCGTGGCCGGACTGGTGGGCCGAGTTCGGGCACCGACCGCCGACGGTGAACCCTATGTCAAGGGATGAGGCAATGACTACGGCCACATCCGTTGACTGGGAAGCCTTGCGTGGCAGGGCTATCGAGGCGATGCGGAGGGCCTACGCGCCCTACAGCAGGTTCCCGGTCGGTGTTGCCGGCCTCGTCGACGACGGCCGCATCGTGTCCGGCTGCAACGTCGAGAACGCGGCCTACGGTGTGGCGCTGTGCGCCGAGTGCGGGATGGTCTCCCAGCTGCATCTGAGCGGTGGTGGCCGGCTCGTGGCGGTATCCTGTGTGAACGGCAACGGCGACCCGCTGACGCCCTGCGGTCGGTGCCGGCAGTTGTTGTGGGAGCACGGCGGACCCAACTGTCAGGTCATGACATCTGCGGGCGTGCGCACCATGGCCGAGGTACTTCCGGATGCCTTCGGTGGCGAGGATCTCGACGAGTTCGAAGCGACACAGGACTGACACATGGCGTACCGGAAGCGGCCAGCCGGCATTCCGCATGAGAGAGGGTCATTGACGTGGCTGAAGCGTTTGTCGCCGCTGTTTTCGATGCGGTTGATGTCATCGTCGCCAAGCGCAACAAGCACGAGCTGTCCGATCCACAGATCGACTGGGTGATCGACGCCTACACGCGTGGGTTGGTGGCCGACGAGCAGATGTCATCCCTGGCCATGGCGATCCTGCTCAACGGGATGAACCGTCGTGAGATCTCTCGCTGGACGGCGGCGATGATCGCCTCCGGCGAACGCATGGACTTCTCGTCGCTGTCGCGTCCGACCTCGGACAAGCACTCGACCGGCGGGGTCGGTGACAAGATCACCCTGGTGCTGGCGCCCCTTGTTGCGGCGTGCGGCGTTGCGGTTCCTCAGCTTTCGGGCCGCGGTCTGGGTCACACCGGCGGAACGCTCGACAAGCTCGAGTCGATACCGGGCTGGAGCGCGGTTCTGTCCAATGACCAGATGTTGCGTCAGCTCGACGACGTCGGCGCGGTGATCTGCGCTGCTGGCGACGGGCTCGCTCCCGCCGATAAGAAGCTCTATGCCCTGCGCGACGTCACCGGCACCGTCGAGGCCATTCCGCTGATCGCGAGCTCGATCATGAGCAAGAAGATCGCCGAGGGCACCGGCGCCCTGGTACTCGATGTCAAGGTCGGCTCCGGAGCGTTCATGAAGGACGTCGACACTGCTCGTGAGCTGGCCCGTACGATGGTCGACCTTGGCAAGGGCTTCGGGGTGAACACGGTGGCGCTCCTGACCAATATGCAGACGCCGCTGGGTCTGACGGCCGGCAACGCCCTTGAGGTTCGGGAGTCGGTCGAGGTCCTGGCGGGCGGTGGCCCGCCGGACGTCGTGGAGCTGACCCTGGTGCTGGCCCGCGAGATGCTGGCCGCTGCCGGTCGTGGTGACCTCGACCCGGCCGACGCGCTCAGGGACGGACGAGCCATGGATGTATGGCGCCGCATGATCGCGGCCCAGGGCGGCGACCCCGACGCTCCCCTGCCGGTTGCCAGGGAGACCCACCAGATCCTGGCCACCGGTTCGGGTGTTCTGACCCAGATGGACGCGCTGAAGGTGGGCATCGCCGCGTGGCGCCTCGGCGCAGGTCGGGCCCGCAAGGAGGATACGGTCCAGCCCGGTGCAGGGATCGAGCTGCACGCCAAACCCGGCGCCGTCCTGCGAGTCGGCGACCCGCTGATGACGCTGCATACCGACGCCCCTGGGCGGTTTGTCCGGGCCGTCGAGGCGCTGGTTGGTTCGTGCTTCATCGCCCCAGAGGGCTCCCGGCCGGACCTGCTGCCGTTGGTGATCGAGCGGATCAGCTGAACGGCGCAACATCTAGAGGTTCCTGCGCTGGACCTGACGCTACTGTGAGGGCGTGCCTCGACTCATCACCGAACCCACGCGCATCCCGGTCCCTGGCGGCAAGGTCATCAACGAACACGTCGGCCGGGTCAACACCGGCAGCGAAGCCGTCTCGGTCGCCCACATGATCGCGCCCGCCGACTGGTCCGAGCCCTTCCAGAGGCCGGCCTTCGACGAGATCACTCTGGTCCTCAAAGGTTCAGTTTTGGTTGATCACGAGGGCGGACCCACGGCCGTTCTGGCGGGACAGTCGATCCTCACCAGCGCTGGCGAGCGAGTCCGATACTCCTGCGGACCCGGCGGCGCTGAGTACGTCGCTGTCTGCCTCCCGGCGTTCGGCCCTGATATCGCCAACCGCGAGGACTGAATGCTCACCGAAGAGACACTGCGCCGTGCACCGAAGGCGCTGCTGCATGACCACCTCGATGGCGGGCTGCGCCCACAGACGATCATCGAGCTTGCCGATACCGTTGGCTACCAAGGACTTCCGGCACACGAGGCAGGACCGCTCGGCGCCTGGTTCCGCGACAGCGCCGACTCGGGTTCGCTGGAGCGTTACCTCACGACGTTCGAACAGACGCTGGCCGTCATGCAGACCGTCCACGGACTCCACCGGGTCGCCAGCGAGTGCGTGCAGGACCTTGCCGCCGACGGGGTGGTCTATGCCGAGGTGCGATATGCCCCGGAACTACATCTGGTCGAAGGGCTGTCGCTCGAGGACGTGGTCGAGGCCGTGAACGCCGGCTTCCGCGACGGCGAGCGGATCGCGGCCGCGTCGGGCCGCCGGATTCGGGTTACTGCGCTGCTGACGGCGATGCGCCATGCCGCCCAGGGGAGCACGATCGCGGGGCTCGTAGTGCGGTATCGCGATGAGGGCGTTGTGGGCTTCGACATCGCCGGCGCTGAGGCAGGGTTCCCGCCTACCCGACACCTGGATGCGTTCGAGTACCTCCGCCGCGAGAACGCCCATTTCACCATTCATGCAGGCGAGGGGTTCGGACTCCCCAGCATCTGGGAGGCGATCCAGTGGTGTGGCGCCGACCGGCTCGGTCACGGCGTGCGCATCGTCGACGACATCCAGGTGGCGGCCAGACCATACTCCGCGGACGTCGCCTACGCGGCCATGGCGGACCCGTCCGAGGTGGATCTGGGCGGCCTTGCAGGATACGTGCGCGACCGGCGTATCCCGCTTGAGATGTGTCCGAGCAGCAATGTGCAGACCGGCGCAGCCGAATCCGTTGCGCTGCACCCGATCTCACTGTTGAAGCGGCTCATGTTCAGGGTCACGGTAAACACCGACAACCGGCTGATGAGCGGGACCTCGATGACCCGCGAGATGTCGCTTCTGGTCCACGACGCCGGATGGACGCCGGAGGATCTGCGCTGGGTGACGATCAACGCGATGAAGTCCGCGTTCATCCCGTTCGACGAACGGCTGACGATCATCGATGACGTCGTCAAGCCTGGCTTCGCGGCACTGGTCGAGGCCTGAGCACCGGAGTCGAGGATAAGAACTTCCAGAAGATCGGTTGAGGTGTGACTCATGGTCTGTGCTGGTTGCTGAGAGCATCCTCGACTGCGCCCTGCGGAAAGGGGTCTTGATGCAGAGCTTCTGTGTCCCTTCGCCCCTTACTCTCAGCTTGGTCGTCAAGGCCGACTAGTGTGCCGCACCGGAGATCCGTGTAAGAAGTCGCCCGATTGACTCGAGGATCTGTTCGGCGGGTTTGGTCCAGATGAACGGTTTGGGGTCTTCGTTCCATCCCTTGGCCCAGGCGCGGATGTCGGCTTCGAGAGCTTGGACGCAGGTGTGGCTGCCTCGGCGGATGAGTTCGTCGGTGATGAAGCCGAACCAGCGTTCGACCTGGTTGATCCAGCTGGAGCTGGTCGCGGTGTTGTGCATGTGGAAGCGGGGGTGCTTGGCCAGCCAGGCGTTGATTGCCGGCGTCTTGTGGGTGCCGTAGTTGTCGCAGACCAGGTGCACCTCCAAGTCACCCGGGACTTCGTCGTCGATCTTGGCCAGGAACTTCTTGAACTCAATCGCTCGATGACGCCGGTGGATCGAGGAGATCACGGTCTCGTCAGCGATGTTGAACGCGGCGAACAGGTTGGTCACACCGCGGCGGACATAGTCGTGGGTGCGCCGCTCTGGCATCCCGGGCATCATCGGCAGCACGGGACTGGTACGAG
>JGI24139J26690_1000068_pt1 | contig 12674 bp, 7 predicted proteins | sample BarGraIncu00221A_FD_26690 | JGI IMG/M metagenome (IMG submission 26690)
ACTCTGCGCGCCGACTCTATATCGCTCAAGCGCGAAGAGGCAGGTCCATTTCATTATGATGGTGAACCTTACGAAGAAGGTAAAGAAATAGAGGTAAAAACAATAGCTGACGGATTAAAAGTATTGGTAAAGAAACGCTTCTAAAAGTTTAGTATAAGAGAAGAGAGAGCATCCCATATATCAGGAATGCTCTCTCTTTTTACATATCAAGATCAAGTAATCGATTTATTCAACGCTTAACAGACGTCCGGTTTGGCTGTCAATCTGAACTTTAACGTTAGCTTGTTTAAACGTGTTCTCTGGAATAGCCACAATCTTACCAAATTGCGGAACAAAATACTGATTACTATAAATTGTATTTACTCCATCGCCGATTGACAGTTGAGTAGAAGCTGGCAAAACGTAATACAATTCGTTTTTATCTGATTTTGACTTTGCACCCATACCAACAGTTGCCGGAACCACGCTAATATAATAAGGAGCACCACTCAAATCGTCTGCAGGAACAAGTCCTTTCAATGCCGATAAGCGAAACAAAACTTCATTGGAAACCACAGCAGACGGCGTTAAATATAAAGTTTGCGTTTGCGTTTCAGTAATTGTTTTTCCCACAAAAAGCTCTGTAAGCTCTGCTTCCATTTTATTTAGCCCGTTCAACATAGATTTAAAAGAATCACCATCTGCAGGAAGTTTGTCAACATCAGCCGTCAACAAACCCAAGCGGCTTTCACGAATCCGATAAATCTGCTTTGCAGCTCCTTCTGCCAGTTTAGCCTGAGAACCTGCCATCATATACTCTTCNCCTAAAGGCAACAAAGCATTGGTTTGCTGNTTATCTGCCANAATAGAATTGGCAACTTGCGACGAAGACTTTTCAGCTTCACTGGGGACATTCACACCACACAGAATTCCCTGAAAATTCACTGAAAGTTTACCGGCCTTACCGCTTCCGGGAACAAAGGCATAAGTACGTGCTGGATCGGGAATAGCGCGGGTTTTGACTTGAATACTTTTTACTCTGTAATTTGTTTTTTCTTCAGTTATTACTTTATTTGTAGCCAGATAACGTTCGGAGTAGCGATAGAACACACCAGGTCTCTGAGTTACTTTTTCAGTTTCTACCTCAATGCAAAACACCGTTTTAGGCAATGAATATACTAGGGTGGACTCACCTTCAGAAAGATTGATTGGTGCTTGAGCTTTAGCCATCAGACTAATTACAAGCAATGCTGATAATAGAAATAGCTTTTTCATTATGTTTTTATTATTAATAGTCATTTACAGCGAACTGTACTGACTAAGTTATTATTCACAAGGTGTTAACATTACACAGAAGTTTCAAAGACTAATAACGCCCAAAGAACTAATATCGTATAACTAACAACACGAAGCTAACATTATTTTTTTGTTGGTGCCTTGGCTTTTGGTTTTGCTTTAGATTTTGCCTTTGGCTCGGCTTTCGCTTTTTTTTCAGTCTTGGTAGCAGTTGCTTTTCGTCCGAAAGGTTTCTTTTTATTCGCTGCTTCCGGTTGAGCGGCGATCAACTCTTGACATCTTTCAAGAGTCAATGTAGCAGGATCTGTTCCTTTCGGGAAAATCTTATAATTCACTTTTTCAAACGTGAAATAGGGTCCAAAACGTCCATTCAATACTTGTATTTCCCCATTTTCGCCCAAAGTCTGAATCACTTTATTTCTCTCAACTTCACGTTTTTCCTCAATAATTTCAATGGCACGTTCGGTCGACACATCCATTGGATCATCCGTTTTTGGTAACGAATAAAAAGATCCGTCGTGACGAATATAGGGTCCGAAACGGCCGATAGCCACAGTCATTACCTTATCTTCATATTCACCAAGTTGACGAGGCAACTTAAACAGTTCCAATGCCTCTTCAAACGTAATACTTTCTATGGACTGATCCCGACGTAAAGAAGCAAAAACAGGTTTTTCTTCCTCTTCCACGGTTCCGATTTGAGCTAATGGTCCGTATTTTCCGATTTTCACCGAAAGTTGTCGCCCGCTTTTCGGATCGGCGCCCAAAATNCGTTCNCCAACCTGACGTTCGGAATTTTTCATNGTATCTTCTACAATCGGATGAAATTTTTTGTAGAATTTATCAATAGATTTTGTCCATTTTATTTTTCCATCAGCAATACTATCGAATTCCTGTTCAACATCCGCAGTGAAATTATAGTTCAGAATATCCGGAAAATATCCNGTTAAGAAATCATTTACCACCGTACCTATNTCAGTAGGGAANAGNTTTGATTTTTCGGCACCGGTGTTTTCGCTCTTAATCTGATCAGTAATCTTTCCATCTTTTAATTTCAGTACATTACTATCGCGTTTATCAGCCAGACGATCGCCTTTCTCAACGTACGAACGATTTTGAATGGTCGATATTGTAGGTGCATAAGTAGACGGGCGACCAATGCCCAGTTCTTCCATTTTACGTACCAAACTGGCTTCACCATAGCGCGGAGGTTTCTGTGAGAAACGTTCCTGAGCAACAATTTCGATAGAGGTGAGCTTTTCGCCGTTTTTCATAGCCGGCAATAATGATTCGTTTTCAACATCGGCTTCATCGTCGTTCGATTCCATATACACTTTCAGAAAACCGTCGAATACAATAACTTCACCTGAAGCAACTAACTGAAGAGAACTACCTGAAACACTTATATAGATTGAGGTTTTCTCCAACTCAGCATCCGACATCTGAGAAGCGATGGTACACTTCCAAATCAATTCGTACAAGCGTTTTTCCTGTAACGATCCCTCCACCGTATGAGCGTTCATATAAGTCGGTCGAATAGCCTCATGAGCTTCCTGAGCCCCTTTGGTTTTGGTATTAAACTGACGAGTATGTACATATTTCTGCCCAGCCATACTGATAATTTCAGCTTTCGAAGTTCCTAATGCTAAATCGGACAGATTCACCGAATCGGTACGCATATAGGTTATTTTTCCTGCCTCGTACAGACGCTGTGCTACCTGCATCGTTTGAGCTACTGAGAAACCAAGCTTACGGGCAGCTTCCTGTTGCAACGTGGAAGTAGTAAAAGGAGGTGCCGGCGATTTCTTTGCAGGTTTCGTTACTATATTATCAACACTAAACTCCGCATTTTTGCAAGTTTCAAGGAAAGCCAATGCTTCCGCTTTAGTTGCAAAACGTTGAGGTAATTCAGCCTTAAGTTCCACTGCTTTTCCGGCGCTGTCTATCGAAGAAAATAAAGCGTTAACACGATAAGATGCTTCAGGAACAAACTGATTGATTTCCCGCTCACGTTCTACAATCAGACGTACAGCTACCGACTGCACACGACCCGCAGAAAGAGATGGACGAACTTTGCGCCACAAAATAGGTGAAAGCTCGAAACCCACAATGCGATCCAACACCCGACGAGCCTGTTGGGCATCTACCAGATTTATATCAATATCACGAGGAGTTTCTATAGCATGAAGGATAGCATCTTTGGTAATCTCATGAAAAACAATCCGACGGGTATTATCCTTCTTAAGTTTCAGTTCTTCGTATAGATGCCAGGCGATAGCTTCTCCCTCGCGGTCCTCATCGGAAGCAAGCCAAACCGTTTCGGCTTCCTTACTTGCTTTTTTAAGTTCCGAGACCAGCTTTTTCTTATCGGTAGAAACNANGTATTGCGGTTCGTAGTTATTTTCGAAATCTATACCGATTCCTTTCTCTGCCAGATCCCGAATNTGNCCGAAGCTGGACATAACATGATAATCGGATCCGAGGAATTTTTCTATCGTTTTGGCTTTAGCCGGTGACTCTACAATGACAAGATTTTTGGACATACTTTCTTTTAATTATGTGTACGATGGTACAAATCGGGTGCAAAATAACAAAAACATGTAGGTACGAGCCAAATTTTCAGTGCATTATTTTTGTTTTTTATTGATTTTCGTTCAAAAATAGGTTCAAAAATCAGTAATCGGGGCCTGATGGAAGCTCTGCGGGGAAAAAATCGACTGAAGTTATCCAGTAATAAATACAGCTTTTCTGGGCAATTAAAGATAAATATAGATGGTATAATTCTTTTCTTTATGAGGCTATCAAAAGTGATGTACCTTTCTTCTTTATTATTCAAAAAAAGCTGTCTTCTTGTTTTTGAGGTGGCTGTTTTTTTTAATTGCATAGTAAATATCTTAAAATAAAGATCAGCATCTTCAAAATTCAGTTTGTTTTGGCAACAGGCCGTTGCTGCTCCCAGCAACGATATGGTGCAACTTTCAATTCCGTTCGTATTCAGATTTGACAAAAAAGAGGATAAACTGTGCATTTTGAGAGAGCTTCATAAAAATATCCTCAGAATGTTTTTCTGAATTAAAAACTTAATAATACCAATAATCAGTATTCCGGCATTGAACACATGTGGAAGCCGCTTTAGATGGAATGCGGTATTCGAGCATGACCTCGTGGCTGGTATTTTTTCCATAACCGGTCAGGAAACTCTGATCATAAGCATAGCCAACTCTTAAATTAGATGATATATTCACTCCAAAAAGAAAAGTCATCTGATTGGACGTTCGATACGTCAAACCTAAATCAAAAATTTCACGAGGACCAGTATTCAGACCNGTTTCATGTTTAAAACNGACGGATACATTCCCCTCTAANACAGTAACGCTCGAGCGATTGACAACCTGTAATCCNATATTATAATTAAACAAATCGAGATCCGTATTTTTATAGATAACATAGCCGTANCGATGGTTGGAGTTCAGAAACAAGGTACTATCCTTGGAAACTGAAAATAAATGTGTGCTGGACAACCCGAGAACAAAATGCGTAGTCTGAAGTTCTATTCCCACATTAGCATCGGGACGAACAATACGCTCCATGTCCGAATAAACGGAGGGGTCACTCACATTTTCAGCTTCAAAAAGAGAACCATCAATATAGCGAGCAAAAACACCTGCTGACAGCCCCATTGACAGAGACCAATCACGTTCGTTAGAAATACGATAAGCATATGTGAGCATCGGATTAATGGCTCGTGTTGCACCAATCTGATCACTAACCAACGAAATGCCAAATGCCGAGCGCAAGTCGTGTATATATTCGGAAGCCTGCACATTAATAACTGTTGGTGCTCCACTCACTCCAATCCATTGCCGGCGAACATCGGTGAAAAGATAAATATAATCTGTTCTGGCGATAGAAGCCGGATTATAATTGGCACGGTTATACCAATGCGTAGCCATACTGATATCGGTTTGTGCCATTACCTTAGTTCCAAAAACAGCACAAGAAGCTGTTATGCAAAAGAATATAGTTAATCTTTTCATAATCATTTATCGTTGCAATGTAATATAACCCTTACGGGTCTGGAGCTTTTGATTTTTATCAGTATAATGAAGTAAATAAAAATAAGTATCATTATCCATCTTTTTATTTTCATACATCCCGGTCCATCCCGAAGTACCTTTATACAACACAGTTCCATTCCGATCGAAAATCTGCAAGTCAAATCCGGACATAAAAGTATCGTTTACCCCATCACCATTTGGAGTGAAAATATTGGGGATAAAAGGAACTACTTCAATATCCTTCGAAAAAGTATTCACGCAACCATTTTGATTCGTAGCCGTAAGCACAATAGTATATCCCAGTATGCCACTTAAAATAGTGTAAGTATGTTCGATCGACGATCCTGTTTCGGTCAATCCGTCACCCATATTCCAACTATATTGCACCCCACTTTCATTCGAAGCAGTACAAGTTAACTTATTATGCCGAATATTTATTGCATTAGCTGATACCGTAAAATCGGAACTCGGTAACGGATCTTCCACTACATTAAAAGTTCCGGACTTTTCGCATCCCCGGGCATTTGAGCCGATAACAGTATACATTCCGGGAGTTTTCACTATAATTGAACTGGTTGTCGCACTGGTACTCCACTTATAACTTGCCGCTCCCGAAGCCGAAAGAATGGTACTGTCACCCTGACAATACAACACCTTTCCATCAGTATTAAAAGTCCAGTCTGGTTCTTCTTTTACCTTAAATCTGATAGTATCGGTATAACACCTCACACTTGAATAGCCAATCATCCAAACAGTTGTATCTTTTCCTACCAGAATGGAATCAGCTGTGGATCCATTGCTCCACAGATATCTGTACGCACCATGTGCCTTGAGCGTGGTAGTACTACCGGGACAGTAAGTAGAATCTCCCGAAATACCAATCAGAGGCGGGTAAAAAGTCTCTACTGTTTTACTAACTGAATCAGTACACAATGAAGGCGGATTACTCACCACCAGACTAACCTGATGCATACCGGAGGTGGAATAAACATGCGATAGATTCTGTTCTGTGGAAGTTGTGCCATCACCAAAATCCCATTTATACCCCAGAGTACCATGCGTGGCGAGGTGCGAATCACTAAATTTAATTGTATTTGTTAAACTATTACAATCTACGAGCTGATAACTAAAATCGGCATTCGGTTCATATTTGGCTATAACCGAAGTCAGAGAAACCTTACAACCTGTTGCCGAAGTCAGACTACAGGTATAGGTTGCCCCCTCAACAGGAGAAGTCAGCGTAAGCACCTGAGAAGTGCCTACTACCGTTCCGTTACTATCCGTCCAACTGTATGTTCCAAAACCTTCTGGAGCTGTAAGACTTGCATTTGTATCGCCCGTACAATACTTTACAGTGATATACATGGGATGCGACTCTGCAACAAAGTAGGCATAACCGTAGTGATACCGACCAGTGCAGTCGGCCGACATAAACTCAATCGTGATAGTCTGTCCGATATATTTCAATAAGTTGGCTCCTACTGATGTCCAGTCTCTCCATTTATTGGGGTTTTGCGAACCCGATGGAGTGTAAGTCTGAAAACCAGTCACATTACCACTAGATGAATATACATCATAGTTGGCACAATCGTTTATCGTATTGCCACTTTGATCGTACAAAGTAAGGCGGAAGCGCGGCTCCATCAAAGCCGTATGATCACTGGCATATTGGAGCACACAAGCAAATTTCATAAGCAGAAGTGCATTCGTCGAATCGACTTTCATGCTGTATCGCAGACTTTGTTCCCACCCCCGGGGATTTGTATCACCGGATTTAATGGCATCACCCAGACGAGCAGAGTAACGATATCCTTTAGGAATTATTTTCAATGCATTTCCGGTATTCGCATCGTAAGCTGTAGTATCGGTCATAATAACCTGTCTGCGGGCAGTAGGAAGAGTAACTTTTACTGCTGAAGTGTTTATGGATGGAACTTCCGTGCTATAAGTCCAGGTATAACCTGTCCAGCCGGCAAAGGTTCCGGTTTCAAAACCGATATTTTTGGAATAAGGATCAACAGCATAAACAAATGTAGACGTAAACGAGGAAAGCAAACAACATACAAGGAAAGTTATTATTTTTTTCATACGACCTATAAAGTTTACAACCCAACAAAAATACTTTTATTTTCAACCATATAGCATATTGAAAGAGTACCGTTTTTACATCTTTAAGAGTATTTAATTTGATGATTATCTTTTTAAATAAAACTGACGATTAATGAGTTCCTAATTCTATAAAATAAGCAAAATATCTTCTCACCTAGCAATTTCTACAGAAAGAATCAGATTCCAGAGTACAATATCTGACGAAAATATGTTTCACAAGGACAAAATATGTTTTTATTGAGCAGTAGCATAGTCTATCTTTTCAACGTAACATAGCCTTTTCGGGTTTGAGTCTTATGGTTTTTATCTGTGTAATAAAGCAAATAAAAATAGGTATCATTATCCATCCTTTTACTTCCATACATTCCATTCCACCCCGAGGTTCCATTATACAATACAGTCCCATTCCGGTCGAATACCTGCAAGTCGTATCCGGTCATAAAAACATCGTTCACTCCATCTCCATTGGGAGTAAAAATAGTAGGAATAAATGGGGTAACTTCGATGGTACGGGAAGATGTACTGCTACAACCAATCGAATCGGTGGCCGTTAGTCGGATAACAAATCCGGAAGTAGTACCGNTTATAGTATAGTAATGTGTTGAGGTGGATTGAGTATCGGTTGTGCCATCTCCAAAATCCCAGAGATAAGTTACCNCTGTTTGGGGTACAACACTATAAATTANCGAATTATGACGATTATCNANATTAGAGGATGAAAGAACAAAATCAGTATNTGGAGCCGGGTTTACAACAACAGTAGTACTTGCCGTTGCCGTTTGTCCCAGCGCATCGGTAACCGTCACTGTATAAACTCCTGTCATAGCCAGAGAGGCNCTCGAAAGAACNGGATTTTGATCNGTGGATGTGAAGCCGTTAGGACCGCTCCACGCATACGTAAATGGAGAAGCTCCCCCGGTAGAACTTAGACTGAGGACTATACCAGATTGCTGGCAAACCGGACTATTGTTTGATGCTGTGACTGCAAGAGGATCGGTATGAAGTGTGCTTAATAATATATCATCAATATAATAATCATTTCCATCAATCAACTTATAATTGTTCTGCAGTCCGGCAATCACATTATTGGTCGTATTTGTTGCTGACAGAGGAACAGGAAAGTCAAGATTATACTGTATCCAGGAGCCTTCGTTAGTTAGTACGGGCCCCAGAAATGTCTTGGTAGTGCTGTTTGTTGAATTTACCACCTCCATAGAAAATTGGGAGCTACGGGCCACAACATAAATCCAGAATGAAAAACGGTAGCGAAATCCGGCTTTAAGAGGCAGCGAACGCTTATAGATATAATTCACCGTAGTACCGGCATTTACAACCATCACAGCACCATTTGTATCACCGGTATGATCGGCTGTATAATAAGGTCGTGAACCGGTTGGAATAAAAGAAGTCGGGCTGGTTGAAGTCCAGAAGTACGACGAAGGATTAGCATCGGCAATGTGTCGCGGATCTACCACAGCGTAATAGTTATCCTGAATTTCTTTTTCATTGCTGGATCCGCTCTCACTGGCAAAAGTATAGCTTCCGGCAGGCATATAAAGCGAGCTGACACGTGTTGTGTGCTGTCCGAAATTTTCAAAAAAGATTGTATCCCCATAAGTCGTTTGTGCATGCAGTGGAACAAGCAACAATCCGAAGACAAATATAAGGACAAACTTTATTCTTCTGTTTAACATGACTGTGATTCGTGTTTTCAATAGATCTGGTTAATAAAGCTATATTCTTCTGTATAAATGAAATATGTCCGATAAATTATCACTTACAGAATATAACCTAAACCAGACAAAGGTAATACTTTATTAGTGATAGGAGGTCTATTAAGAAAATGGAATAATGTCTTTTTGTAATTTTTTGATCAACTCTGACACACTCTTCCGAAAAGAAAGAATTCAGTGTTAATAACAAGGCACTAACTTCATATTCCTGATTAATTTNATATTGAAACCAACAAGAAAACGAATAAATANTTATTACTTATAGAAAGAATCCATCCGCTATCAAGTATAGCTTTGCATCGTCTATTCTATATTCATTTATCGTTTATCAACCGTTTATCTACCGTTCATCTACCGCTTATCAACCGCTCATCTACCGCTAATCTACCGCTCATCTACCGCTCATCTACCGCTCATCAACCGCTGATGAACCGCTCATCAACCGTTTATCTTCCGTTTATCTTCCGTTCATCTACCGTTTATCTACCGTTTATCTTCCGTTTATCTTCCGTCTATTAATCGTCTATTCTATATTGATTATATAGTCTTATCATAGTATCGTTTATCTAATGATCTATATTTCATTTGATATTACATACTAATTCGCATTGATATGAACANAAAAAGAATGTACCTAAATCAGGTAATAACCTGAGTTCGGGATAAGCTCGGATTCATTTTTCAAGCTATACAATAGAATATTACGGTGCGCTGCACCTAATGATGATAAAACAATGCTAAATGCTACAAATATTCTGGGACTCTGTCTCTCAAAAGGTGCAGCGCACCGACATATTATATTTTGTATAGATATGAGAAACAATACATATTATTAAGTTGATCCTATTCTCCTATTTAGTTCTTATCCGGAAATCAGGTAATAGCCCCCCATTAAGAAGTTGCAAGCAAACAGTTACAAGTTACAAGACTGTTTATCTGCATTTTATTTTCGAAGGATANATCATTAATATTATTTATTATTTAGCTACTCATGAAGAAAAAAGAGGAACAATTCCGTGGTGGAACTGCTCCTCTTTATGATTATTCAGAAAAACTTTTTATTTGGTTGGTTTCATTACCACTTCCAGAACGTTGCCTTTATCAACCAACTTCTTCAGGGTCGATTGAATTAGCTCTGAAGTTAATGATTCTACTGCCGGTTTATACTCATCAACATAGTTAACCTTATTATGGTAGTAACTTTCAACGTTACTCAACCACCAGCTATTTTCCCTGATATCCTCGGCATAGGTTTTCAGAAGGTTTTCTTTTACTTTTTGAACATCTTCTGCTTTTGGACCATTTTTTATAATTTCGTTCACCTCATCGTAAATCATTCCGATAAGCTTTTGCTGTTTAACCGGGTCGGTATCAAATTGCATCAGCAAAGAGGCATTATCAATTGGCTCGTGACTTATTCTGCCCCGCACACCGACACCGTAGGTACCCCCTTCTTTTTCACGAATGGAGGCAGTATATCGAATATCAAGAATATCGGCAATAACACCCATTACAACATTGTTTACTATATTATAAGGCATATCGGCATTATACAGAATGAAATTAGAAGCCTTGGCAGTTTTCATTTCTTTCTCAAAGGTATTTGAAACTTTTCCTTCCGGTTTACGGACATTGTTATCAGTAAATTTTTCAATCGCTTTGGTAGTTTTCAAACCTCCTAAGTAAGTACAAATTACATTTTTTATTTTTTCATTTGCAGGATCAACATTACCGGCAAAAATGAAGGTAAAGTCGGCTGGATTGGCAAAACGATCTTTGAAAAATGCTAATGCCTTATTTTGATCGATCTTATCGAGTGTATTCAGATTCAGAATCACTGTACGTGGACTGTGATTGTTAACCATCGTATTTATTGTATCTGAAAAAGCTTTACGAGGATCGGTAGCACTATTGGCTAAATTTGTACGATACATATTCACTAACGCAGCATAAGCATTATCATCCTTGCGTGGAGCGGTATAATACAGGTAAACAAGTTGCAACATTGTTTCAAAATCATTTACTGACGAGCTCCCGCTGAAGCCTTCTTCATATGCATTTATTTGCGGTTGAACAGAAGCAACTTTACCAGTAAGCACTTTACTCAACTCTACTTGCGAAAAATTGCCCAAACCGTTATTACTTACAATGGAAGTAGCTAATGTAGCCGACGGAAGAAGCGAAATATCCGATACCTTCGAAAGCCCACCTTCGCTATAAGCACTTAATAAGATTTCATCTTGCTTAAATGTAGTTGGTTTGAAAATTACTTTTATACCGTTACTCAACGTCCACTCGGTGGTACCCAGTTTTGCATTTTTAGCAGTAGCTTTTACGGTTCCTGCTTTGGGAGCTTTTTCTATCAGCGGTTTATTGTTTACTTCTTCGGTTTTTGCAGTCAGCTGTGCTTTTCCGGCTTCAGCAATTGCAGCCAAAACCTGATCTTTAGTAGGAATCTTCACAGATGGCTTGTTTGGTGAAGTTATTGTAACAAGCAGATTTTTATCTGTAACATAGATTTGGCAACCTGATTTACCATTTCGGCAGTTAGCTTAGGTAAAATCATTTGCAGAGTTTGATATTCCCATTCTATACCCGGAACAGGTTCATTATCTAAATAATTACGAACATATTGTGTCACCAGATCATTATTCTTTTGGTGTTCACGATCTTTATACATCGTTTCCATACTTTTCAGCAAGTTGGTTTTAGCTCTTTCGAGTTCGGCATTGGTAACCCCAAAACGTTTAAGTTTTTCAGCTTCGAGTAGTAATGCTTTCAGACCTTCGGTTTCTTTGCTTTCTTTCGGAATATCCAGCATAATAAAAGCATCTTTTGACTTTACAATACTACCATAACCACTGAAAGCACGTACAAAAGGAGCATCAGCTTGTTGCGAGATTTCATCAAAGCGTTCGCCGAGAACTCCTGAAATAAGATTATCGATAACCCCTTTTACGTAGCCCTGAATAGAAGCTTGTACCTCTACCGGCAATTTATCGTGCTTATAATCTAATCTGACACGGGTTTGAGTTGCTTCCGGATCAGAAACGATAGCTATAATAGGTTCATCATTGTCGGCAATGGTATATATCGGGCGCTCTCCCGCATTAGCCTTTTTAGGAATAGACGAAAATAAGGTTTTTATTTTGGCCTCAACTTTATCTACATCAATATCGCCCACCACCAAAATGGCTTGCAAGTCCGGACGATACCATTTTTTGTAATAATCGCGAATGACGTCATATTTAAAATGTTTGATTACAGCTGTATCACCAATTCCATCGCGAATGCCATATTGCGAACCCGGATATCTGAGTTTGTTTGATTCTTTCATCATTCTACGATCGGCACCGAAGCGCGTACGCCATTCTTCCATAATCACACCACGCTCATCATCTATCTCTTTTCCATCCAAAGAAAGGTAACCCGACCAGTCGTGCAATACCAACAGGGCACTGTCAACAACTCCAGCCTCAACTGTAGGCACGTTTGACAA
>JGI24139J26690_1000069_pt1 | contig 12631 bp, 8 predicted proteins | sample BarGraIncu00221A_FD_26690 | JGI IMG/M metagenome (IMG submission 26690)
ATTTAAATATCTATGCCATTCACACGCTTACTCTTCCTTCCATACTTGCAGGGGAAGGTTGATGAAGGTGGTAGACGCCGGTATTAATTCGCCGCTGTGCAGTAGTTTCAGGTATTTTTTCATCTTACGGCTTTGCTGTAGATCGATATAACGAGTGTTGACGATATGCGATTTGCTGCAACGAACTAAATTAGGTATACCGGCAAGGTGTTTTTCAAACTCTTTCAGTGGAAATCTGACAATATCTTTTTTTAGCTCTCCGTTTATAAACAGGTGAATGCAGCTAGTGTTTCTGTCTGAGTCAATATACATAATTTGCTCCAGATCTATATTTTTCAATACATTGGGTAGTGTTTCTAGGGGCGCTTCTTCCGGTTGATCGCAAGCGGTTTCTGTTTCCGGCAGAATTGTTTCCTCCTCCGGACTGCTTGTCACAGGAATTAATTCCGGTTCGGGTTCCGTGCTGCAAATTTCGCTAACCGCTGTTTCGGGCTCTGCTTTTTCTTCGGGTGTTTTGTTTTTGAAAAGATGAACACTCCACATAATGGCTGCCGAAAGGGCTTTGGGAAGCAGGGCGTAGGTAAATGTTTCAAATTCGACACGCAGCCAGGAGCGGGCATCCTGATCAACCTCTTCCAGCGTAAATGCGGCATACAGCCAGTTGAACAGTCCGAGGACGATGATAAATATCAGAAATGTCTGTATGTCACGTCCAAGTGTCCAGCTTGTTGGCGCAAAATAGCTTGTAAAGTGGACGGGGACTGAGTCGAAGGTTATGAAGTAGCTGGCAAAAAAGATCACAGAAAAACCCATGAGCGGAAGCAGTTTTTCGGTATGATGCCAGGTGTTGATGCCGTATGGTTGCTGAATATATAAGAAAAACGGTAGGAGCAGGGTTAAAGTCAGTATGTAGTAACGCCCTATTATTTGACGGGCTGGCATAGTAAACGGCCTGTTGAGAAGGCCTTGCATACGGTTAACTATAAGCATGGCAGATTACAGATAAAAGATTAGTATTCAGGTGCAATTTAATTTTATAAAGTATCAGGTTAAATGACTTGAAATGATTGTTTTTATGCTAATCGGTAAAACAGCCCTGTGCCGGAGCCGACTATCAATTTGTGCGAATCATTTCAAATTTCGTTCTTTCCATTCGGGTGAACGATCTATCTTCTCAACAGCAACAAGTGAACTTTTGCCTGTTACAATCTAGTTTATCGGGTGTATAACAGAATATTCTGCTTGTATACCCGGATGTTTCGGATAAATATTTTAGTTCCTACAATGTATATTCTAACTCTTACAATGTACCTTTTAGTTCCTACAATGTATATTCTAAGTCCTACAATGTAGCTTGAAGGTCCTACAATGTATATTCTAACTCCTACAATGTAGCTTGAAGGTTCTACAATATATATTCTAAGTCCTACAATGTAGCTTGAAGTTCCTACAATGTATATTCTAAGTGTTACAATGTAGCTTGAAGGTCTTACAATATATATTCTAAGTCTTACAATGTAGCTTGAAGTTCCTACAATGTATATTCTAAGTCCTACAATGTAGCTTGAAGGTCTTACAATGTATATTCTAAGTCCTACAATGTAGCTTGAAGGTTCTACAATGTATATTCTAATTCCTACAATGTAGCTTGAAGTTCCTACAATATATATTCTAACTCCTACAATGTGGCTTGAAGGTCTTACAATATATATTGTAACTCTTAGAATATTTATAGGATATTCTTAAATCCGGCTTGTACTACCTTGTTTGCAATGAATACTTTGCTTATTATCAATGTATTCCTGCTAAGTAAGGCTACAACTATTTTTCCGGTTATTTATTTTGGTCTGAATATCCGCTGATAGACTTCCCGTATGATGCGACATGCAGCGGAGATGTTTCTCCCGTCTCTGTTTTTAGATTCATTTTTCCCGAACCGATATGGAAACCTACCTGTGTTTTCTTGCGGGAAATGCCGTATTTCTGTTAGCATTCTGAAACAACTTGCTATGGTTTACTATCGATAAACAACTTATTTCTAAATTCGCAATACAAAAATAAAAGGATAAATGGAATTATGCAAATTTTTTCAAGAAAAAATGCATTTATTTTTCGGAGGTAGCTCTGTAGTTTCTAGTGACTAAGGTGGGGCAGGGGAGGAGGGTGTGGTAAATGGTGGTTGTAGTTGTGGATATTTATGCTGTAAAGCATGTTTTTCGGTTTTGGGATAAAAATAGTTAATGAAAAAATAGGCAGTATAGGGGGGAATGTGTAAATTTGGGGCTGAAATAAAAATTATATCATTTTAGTAGGTCAATTAAAGAAGTTCAATCCGCTTATTTGAAAAACAATCATACTGAATGCCACAGAACGAAGCACATGCACGGATAAAAATAAACCAATTGCTGGAAGAAGCAGGTTGGCGATTCTTTGACAACGACAAAGGCAAAGCTAACATTCTGCTCGAAAATCATGTAAAGATCACTCATAAAGAAGTGGACGCGTGGGGCAATGATTTTGAAAAAACGACAGCCGGTTCGTTGGATTTTTTGTTGGTAGATAGCAACAATAAACCTGTATGTGTGCTTGAAGCTAAGAAAGAAAGTCTTCACCCCCTTGTAGCTAAAGAACAAGCCCGAAAATACGCCAATACAGTTGGCGCTCAATTTATCATACTTTCCAATGGACTTGTCCATTATCTGTGGAACCTAAAGAAAGGGAATCCCAAACCTATTTATAAATTTCCGTCTGCTTTTGAAATTGGAGCAATTAAAGCCTGGAATCCTGATCGTGAAGCATTGGCAAATGAGCCGGTAGCCAGAGATTATATCGTAGCAGTTCAGATGCCTGATTATGCAGTTCGTCCCGGTTGGAATGGAAGTATAGAAAACAGCAAAGACTTTATCTGGGAAAATGGGCTGCGGTTTTTGAGACCCTATCAATTGAAAGCTATTTATTGTTTGCAAAATGCTGTTGGTAAAGGAAAAGATCGTTTCTTATTTGAAATGGCTACCGGAACCGGAAAAACATTGGCTGCTGCAACGGTCATACGCTTATTTCTCAGAACAGAAAATGCCCGACGGGTTCTGTTTTTAGTGGACAGACTGGAATTGGAAGATCAGGCATGGAAAGCATTTACCAATTATCTGAAACCGGACTACAGTACCTACATTTACAAAGAGAATAAAAGCGATTGGAAAAAAGCAGATATAGTGGTTACTACCATTCAGTCGCTAATGTACAACGATAAGTACCGCTATGAATTCTCACCAACCGATTTCGATTTAATTATATCCGACGAATCGCACCGCTCTATCTCCGGCAATGCGCGTGCTGTTTTCGAATATTTTCATGGTTATAAGTTGGGCTTAACCGCCACACCGAAAGATTATCTGAAAGGGGTGAACCTGGATAGGGTAAAAGAGAATGATCCACGCGAAGTGGAGCGGCGCATGTTACGCGATACCTATATTACTTTTGGCTGCGAAAATGGAGAGCCCACCTTTCGCTATTCATTACTCGATGGAGTAAAGGAAGGTTATCTCGTAAATCCGTGGGTGCTGGATGCACGTACCGAAATTACCACCCAGTTGCTTTCAGATAATGGTTATTCGGTGATGACCAATACGGAGGAAGGCGAAGAAACCGAGACTTTTGTGTCCAGAGATTTTGAAAAGAAACTCTTTTCAGAAAATACGAATCAGATATTCTGTCAGACTTTTTTAGAGAATGCCTTACGCGATCCGATAACACAGGAAATAGGTAAAACACTAGTGTTTGCTGTCAGTCAAAATCATGCGCGTAAATTGGCAGAAATACTGAACGATATGGCGGAACAACTTTTCCCCGGAAAATACAATTCCGATTTTGCGGTTCAGGTGACTTCGCAGGTGGCAGATGCGCAACAAATGACCATCAATTTCAGCAACAATAATCTGAACGGAAAAACCACCTGGCTCGAAGGATATAAATCGAGCAAGACAAGAGTGTGCATAACCGTAGGTATGATGACTACCGGATACGACTGTACCGACTTGCTGAATCTGTGTATGATGCGTCCGATCTTTAGTCCGGCTGATTTTGTACAGATAAAAGGACGGGGTACGCGTAAAAACACTTTTGAGTATAAATTCAGAAATGAATTGGGCGAAGAAGAAAAAGAGCAACACGAAAAAGAGTTCTTTAAACTCTTCGACTTCTTTGCCAACTGCGAATACTTTGAAGAAGAATTTGATTACAACGAGAAATTAAAACTTCCAAAGCCCAAAGCAGGTGATGGATTTGAAAGTCCTCTGCCACTTCCCTGTAAGAAGTATAGCAATTTACTACCCGATCCGTTGCTGGTACTCAATGAGCAATTGATTGGACAAGACGGAATGAAGATTGACCGGATGTTATACCAGAAGTTCGAAGACCGCATTAGAATGGATGATGTCATTAAGAAGAATGTAGAACTGGGAAACTGGGAAGAGGTGGTGTCGCACATCCAGAGTGAGATATTTGATAAACCAGAGGAATATTTCAATATAGAGAAATTGAGGAAGGCCGCTAAAATCGACCGTAAGGTTTCTATACGTGAAGTAGTGGAAAAGATATTCGGTATTATCCCTAAATTCAAATCGAAAGATGAATTACTGGATGAGGAGTTCGATAAATTCATTTCCATTTATCCACCCGATGAAGATGTCAATATCAGGGCATTGAAATATTTCTTTAAAGCCTATATTGTGGATAAAGAAATACGAAGTATTATAGAAGCAAAAGACTTTCAGGCTTTACAGACAAATCCAACGCTACCTATTTCTCAGTTCAAAGAAGTTGCACCAAAATACAGGGATGTGATACCGGTGTATGTGAAAGGATATGTGAAGTTAGATAGATTTGTAGCGTAGCCCCAAACCCCTAAAGGGGCTTGAAGAGTGGTAGTTGAAGATTCAAACACCGCCCCTAAATCCCCTAAAGGGGACTTGAAGAGTGGTATGCTAGATGATGCTCATTTACTCACAAAGGTTACAGCCCCCTTTAGGGGGTTGGGGGCGGATACAGGAGACGAAACTAATAGAATTATTATCATGCAACGAACTCAATTACCTGATATGTTTTATGGTGCAAAACGGACCATATTTCAGAATGCTTGTGAATTGCGTAAGGAAATGACACAGGCAGAAAAACTATTATGGAGCCGTTTAAATAAAAGTAAGTTGGGAGTACGATTCAAAGCACAACAACCGATAGACATTTTCATAGCTGACTTTTACTGTCATAAATATAAACTCGTCATTGAAGTGGATGGAGAAATTCACGAATCACAAAAAGAATATGATGAAAACCGGACAGCGGAACTAGAAAGATTTGATTTGAAGATTATACGATTTACAAATGATGAAGTACTCAAGGACATTGAAAGAGTAATTGAAGAGATAAAAAGGCATATAAATACTGCCCCTAAATCCCCTGAAGGGGACTTGAAGAGTGGGACGCGAGATGATTTTAATACCGCCCCAAACCCCTAAAGGGGTTTAAGAGTGGTATGCGAGATGACTCTCATTAAAGCGAAGTTATAGGAGACGAAACTAATCACACATCCCCTTTAGGGGCTTGGGGCGGATTAGGAGACAAAAGTAATCATCGAATATAGCTAATAGTGATTTGATACTGCCCCTAAATCCCCTAAAGGGGACTTGAAGAGTGGTATCCGGGATGATGCTCATTTACTCACAAAGGTTACAGCCCCCTTTAGGGGGTTGGGGGCGGATAAAAAAATAAAGAAACAATAAAAATACATGTTAGATACAGCAACGAAAAGAAGAATTGATGATTGCCGCGATATACTGGTAGGCAAGTTACCCGACCCGAAAGCGCAGATAGAGCAAATTACCATTGGCTTGATATATAAGTTCATGGATGACATGGACAAAGAAGCCGTGGAATTGGGTGGGAAAGCGAAGTTCTTTTCAAATTACAGCATTCCTGATCCGAAGGATGTGGATAAGCAATTGGTTGTTGAATTCGAAAAATATAGTTGGGACAATCTGTTTGATGCAAAGGTAACAGCCACCGAGATGTTGACGCTCTATGCCGAAGCCATTGCAGGAATGGATAAGAACCCGAATATCCCTCAACTGTTTCGGGATATTTTTAAAAATGCCTATTTGCCTTACCGCGACCCGGAAACACTAAAGATGTTTCTGAAAACCATCAATGAGTTTGAATATTCGCACAGCGAAAAGCTGGGCGATGCTTTTGAATACCTGCTTTCGGTCATGGGTTCGCAGGGCGACGCCGGACAGTTTCGTACACCGCGCCATATCATTGACTTCCTGGTGGCAGCTGTTAATCCGGGCAAGACAGATACGATACTCGATCCCGCTTGTGGAACAGCAGGTTTCCTTATATCGGCATTCAAGCATATCAAGGAGCAGAACAACAACGAGCTAACACCCGACGAACGGAAAAAGCTGATTCAAAACTTTGTGGGATATGATATTTCGCCCGACATGGTGCGCCTGAGTTTGGTGAACCTGTATCTGCATGGATTTTCGGCACCGCATATCTGGGAATACGATACCCTGAGCAGCGAGGAGCGTTGGAACGAAAACTTTGATGTGATACTGGCCAATCCACCCTTTATGAGTCCGAAAGGGGGTATTCGTCCGCATAAAAAATTCTCTATCAGCAGTAACCGCAGCGAAGTATTGTTTGTAGATTATATTGCCGAACACCTCAACCCCAAAGGACGTGCGGGAATCATTGTTCCCGAAGGAGTAATCTTTCAGAGCGGAACAGCCTATAAAGACTTACGCAAAATGCTAGTGGATAATTACCTCTATGCGGTAGTGAGTCTGCCCGCAGGTGTTTTTAATCCCTACAGTGGTGTGAAAACATCCATCCTACTAATGGATAAAGAACTGGCTAAAACCAACGATACCGTCTTGTTTGTAAAAGTGGCTAACGATGGGTATGGACTCGGTGCACAACGCAATGCCGTAAAAGGTGGACAGCTCGACGATGCTATTGAAGTACTCAACCAATTTAAAGCCGGCACATTTAGCGAATCTGAGATTGCGCATATCGTTCGAAAGTCGGTAATTGCTGAAAAGGGTGATTATAATTTAAGTGGGGAAAGGTATATTACAAATGGTTTTGTCATTCAATCAAGTTATGAGTTAGTTAAGGTTGATGATATTTGTGATTTAGTAAGGGGTAGTTCTCCTCGTCCAAAAGGTGATCCACAGTATTATGGCGGAAAAGTACCTCGACTTATGATTTCTGATATTACCCGAGATGGGATGTATACAACACCAAAAACAGATTTCTTGACAGAAGAAGGAGCAACTAAAAGTCGACCAATGAAAAAAGGCGATGTAATTATGGCAGTTAGTGGTAACCCTGGACTGTCAACTATATTATTAGTTGATGCATGTATCCATGACGGATTCGTAGGTTTTAGAAATTTAGATAAAAGATTAATTCCTGAATTCTTTTATTTTGTTTTACTACAACAAAAAGACATTAATAACTCTCAGTCGATTGGTGCAGTATTCAAAAATTTAAACACAGAACAAATTCGGGAATTTCAAATCCCTCTCCCCCTTCTTTCTGTTCAGGAAGAAATAGTAGCAGAGATAGAAGGCTATCAAAAAATAATTGATGGTGCCAAAATGGTAGTTTCAACCTACAAACCTAAAATTGATATTGATCCGGAATGGGAAATGGTGGGGTTGGGAGAAATTGCTCATAGTTTTCAGTATGGAAGTTCAAAAAAATCACTATTGGAAGGTAAAATTGTATGTTTAAGAATGGGTAATATTCAAAATGGTGAAATTGATTGGAATGACTTGAAATATGCACCAGATGATGAGGAATTTGATAAGTATCTTCTTGAGCCTGGAGATGTTCTGTTTAATAGAACTAATAGTCCTGTTCATGTTGGAAAAACCGGAATATACAGAGGAGGTCAAAAAGCTGTTTTTGCTGGTTATTTAATTAGAATAGTTTATAACAAATTAAAAATTACTGGAGAGTATTTAAATCTTAGTCTTAATACTCAAGAGGCTAAAGAATTCTGTTTGCAAATGAAAACAGATGGGATAAATCAATCTAATATTAATGCAAAAGTATTAGCCACATTTAGAATACCATTGCCAACTATTGACATCCAACACCAAATCGTTGCTCGTATTGAAAAAGAGCAGTCCTTGGTAAATGCCAATAAGGAGCTGATAGCTATCTTTGAGCAGAAGATAAAGGATAGGATAGGGAAAGTGTGGGGAGAAACCGCCCCCAACCCCCTGAAGGGGGCTTTTGAGAGTGCGGATAAGGAAATGCTGATGGCTGCTGAGCCGAGGGTGGAGTATGGGAAGAAATAATTGCCCCTAACCCCTAAAGGGGAACAAGAGAGCTACGCAATAGTTTTCAATATTGGAATTCAAATTTAAGCATAAATATATATGGCAAAGAATAAACCGATTGTAGCATTAATCTATGATTTTGATGGCACATTATCACCCGGTAATATGCAGGAATTTGCATTTATCGAAGCTGTTGGAGCAAACAAGGCTGAGTTTTGGAAAGAAAATACCGAATTGGCAAAATCACAGGATGCAGATCAAATATTGACTTACATGTATCTTATGCTTAAGAAAGCCCGAGAAAAAAACATTTCGTTAAAGAGAGATAGCTTTAAAGAATTCGGTAATTCGGTAGAATTATTCCATGGAGTAGAAACTTGGTTTGACAGGATAAATAGTTATGGCAAAGATAAAGGTGTTATTATAGAACATTATATCAATTCTTCCGGATTAAAAGAAATGATTGAAGGTACCAAGATTGGTAAAAAATTCAAACAGATATTTGCTTGTTCCTATCTATACAACGTTGATGGCGTTGCCGACTGGCCCTCGGTATCAGTAAATTTCACAAATAAGACACAGTTTCTATTTAAAATAAATAAAGGAATTGACAGTATTTATGAATCGACTAAAATAAATGAATATATACCAGAAAATGAGAGAAGAGTTCCTTTCTCAAATATGATTTATTTTGGCGATGGTGAAACCGATATCCCTTGCATGAAATTAGTAAAGCAGCAAGGAGGTCATTCAATAGCAGTCTTTCAGCCGAGAAAAACTACGAAGAAAGAAAGAGCAGAAAAATTAATTAGAGAAGATAGAGTTAACTTTGTTTGTTCTGCTGATTATTCAGAAGATAAAGAGGTAGATCTAGTTGTAAAAACAATTATAGATAAGATCAAAGTAGATTCAGAGTTTATCGATTTGCTCAAAAAGCATAAGAAGAATGCTCAAAAAATTGAACCTTAAATCCAAGATTACTATATGAAATTCGGTAAAACGATTAAGATATTCCTGATTGATGGAGATTCCAATGGTCGGATGAGTTGTGAGCTATCCAATTGGTCGGGGAAAGCTTATAAAATTCCACGTATCAAGATAAAAGATTGTGCAGACCGGGATGATCTGACAAAAACAGGTGTGTATCTGTTGTTAGGAAAAGATGAAGAAGGAAAAGACCTGGTTTATATTGGTGAAGCAGAGTCTATCTTGAAACGACTGAATCAACATCTTACCCAAAAAGACTTTTGGAATGAATCTATTGTGTTTCTGAGTAAGGACAATAACCTGAATAAAGCACATATTAAATACTTGGAAAACCGACTTCACGATATTGCCAAGTCGGCAAATCGCTATAAGGTTGAAAATACATTGACTCCTACCCAGTCGTCCATATCAGAATCGGATACTGCGGAAATGGAAGAGTATATCGAACACGTAAAGATGCTTGTCAGTACGCTGGGTCATAAAGTCTTTGAAGAAAAGCGCGAAGTAAAGCCCAAAAAGGATCAGAATATCTTTTATATAAAAGCTGCCCGAGGAGCGGATGCACAAGGGGAGCGGACTTCCGATGGTTTTGTGGTATACAAAGGTTCTGTAGCTGCGGATTCCACAACAAGCTCTATGGCAAATTCGTCCTTGAGATTAAGACAAGCACTCATTGATAATGGAGACTTACAACTCGTGGATGGTAATTACGTATTTACAGAAGACTATATCTTCAGCAGCCCAACCACCGCAGCCGTTATAGTCATGGGGCGTAATGCCAACGGACTTACGGAATGGAAACTTGCAGATGGCAGAACGTTGAAAGAATATGAAGCGTTGTAAGAATTTTCTCTTTCGTCGTCGCAGTTTGTGATCTGTGTTATTATAGGAAAAGAGACAGCCTTTCATTGTTGACTAATACCGTTCATAAGCTTGTGCTTGCGTGGGTTAATCCCCTGACGGGGAATTGGTCAATATATTCCATATTTTCTATAGATATAAAAGTCCTGACGGACTAATGTCAATGATTAATTGCCAATTGGACATCGTCTATTTATTCCTCTTATCTATCATTCGCAATATTATACTGGGCTTACAGCCCGTAATTTTGTTCTGCTTACTTAACCCCAAGGCTTCACCTTGGGCTGGTATATGTTCGCCTTTCAGGCTGTTCTTCTAGTCTATAAACATTCGTCCTGGTATTCTTCTTATCAATTCTAAAAAAGTCCCGTTGAACCAATTGATTCAACGGGACTTTCTTTTAGTCGTTTATTTGACAATGTTCTACAATTCCGGTTTATATTCCACAAAGGCTTCCATGGCTTCGTAGGAGGCAAGTCCCAGGCTGTTGTATAATAAGGCTGTTGCCTGATTTCGTTCTTCGGCACGTTGCCAGAATAAACGTTCGTCGTTACCCAGGAATGGGGCGCTTTCCATTTGCGACTGGTGTTTCAGAACAGAATTCCGTTTTTTGCGAAGTTGCTCTGGACTAATAGGCACTGCCATCTCGATATGATCTATTTCCCATTCGGCCCAGGCACCGCGATACATCCAGATACGACATTCTTTCATCCATGTTTTGTCTCTCAGTTCGTGAATAGCAGCCAATGCTGCATCCAGACAAACTTTGTGTGTTCCGTGCGGATCGGCCAGATCGCCTGCAACAAAGATCTGATGCGGTTGCACTTCGTCTAACAAAGCGATAACTTTGACGATATCGACATCCGATAGTTTTCCTTTTTGGACCTTGCCCGTTTCGTAGAAGGGAAGATCGAGAAAATGCACGTTCTCCGGTTTGATACCGATAAATGTGCAGGCAGAGCGTGCTTCTTCGCGTCTGATCTGTGCTTTGATATAGAGCACATCTTGCGTGTCGCAATCGCCTATTTGTTTAGTCTCTTTCAGGAAGTGAAGGATGCCGGCATATTTTTCTCTGGTGCTCTCGTTTTGTGGATCAAACCTGTCGAGTACATTCAGCATCAGGGACACATAACGGATCACCTCTTCATCGCCCACGGCAATGTTTCCCGAAGTCTGATAAGCAACATGTACATCATGATCCTGATCAACCAATCGTTGTAGGGTGCCACCCATCGAGATTACATCGTCGTCGGGATGCGGACTAAATACCAATACACGTTTGGGGTAGGGGGTTGCCCGTTCCGGACGATTGCTATCGTCGGCATTGGGCTTACCGCCCGGCCAACCGGTAATGGTGTGTTGCAGGTCGTTGAATATTTTGATATTGACATTGTATGCCGAGCCATACTGAGCTAAGAGTTCATCCAGTCCGTGTTGGTTATAATCCTTATTGGTCAACTTTAAAATGGGTTTGTCGGTCTGAGCACAAAGCCACACAATGGCGCGGCGGATAAGCATATCATTCCACTCGCAAGGACCTACCAACCACGGATGGCTGATGCGGGTGAGCTGTTGGGCTGCACTCAGATCAATAGCCGCCATGGCGTTTTTGTGCAACTGAAGGAAAGATGCCGGTACATTATCGTCCACTTTTCCTTCAATAATTTCTTTCAGAATACTCGATTTATGTTCGCCCCAGGCCAGCAATACCACCTGTTTGGCATTGAGCAAGGTGGACAGTCCCATGGTTACCGCACTGTCGGGAACTTCGGAGATGGAACTATAATAATGTTTCAGATCGCGCTGCGATTCATTATCGAGCAGCATAAGTCTGGTGAGTGTGCTCACCTGAGATCCGGGTTCGTTGTAGGCAATGTTTCCTACCAGTCCCACGCTGACCAACACTAAATCCAGCCCATCGTTTTGCTCAATCAATTCTTCGTAATGCCGGCAAAAATCGTATACATTGCTGCGGTTCACTGTAGAATCGGGTGTATAGAAGTTTTCGGCATTAAAGTCTACTTTGTCCAGCAGGTGTTTGCGTATTAGTCCGGCATTGGAGTGCATCTCCCGATCGTGAATAGGGAAAAACTCCGAGACATTAAATACCACCACATCGGCAAAACTCAATCCCTCTTCTTTGTGCAAGCGCACCAGTTCATCGTACACACCCAGAGGTGAGAGTCCTCCCGATAAACCCAGGATACAGCGTTCGCCCTGTTTCTCTTTTTCGCGAATCAGGGTAGCAATGTTTTGTGCAATAAAGCTTACCCCTTCGTTTGCTTCCGCAAAAATACGGGTAGGCAGTTTTTCATATCGTGTTTGTCGAAGACTTTCTATCATGTCATTCGACCGGTAATAACGTTCCGGAGTGCGTTCCAGCGTTATCTTTGAACTTAAATCGTATTTCATATCTTTTTAATTTTGTCTAT
>JGI24139J26690_1000070_pt1 | contig 12567 bp, 8 predicted proteins | sample BarGraIncu00221A_FD_26690 | JGI IMG/M metagenome (IMG submission 26690)
GATTATTTGTTTGTTAAGGGGAGGCATAGATTCCGGAATATCTGAATTCACACCCAGGAGTTTGAAAACCGGGACTGCATTATAAAGAGACATGTACGATCCATGAGGATCACCCCACAGATCCTCATCAGCACAATCAATATACAGAGCTCTTGGTGCAACCATTGCAAGAAGCATATGCATATCAACCGGCAATGAATCTTCTTTATTGCTGAATTTATTATAGTTTGAACAGAACCAGTGTGGAAACGCTGAATTAAGTCTTGCAACAGTTTCTCCGAAGCGCCGTCTGGCCAAAGCTGCGCCTCCTGCGCCCGACTCATTTGAGATAACCATGGCGAACCTGGGTTCTGCAGCACCAGCCCATAAAGCTGTTTTGCCTGCACGTGAATGACCAACAACTGCAACCTTGTCGTGAGCAACATCTTTATCAGTTACGAGGTAGTCAAGACACCTGCTTGAACCCCATGCCCATGCAGCAATTGTTCCCCAGGCATCATCGGGACGAGGGTTATGATCGAGCAAACCATGAATCCCATTTTTAAAATCATCAAAATTATCAGGATCCAGATCAGAAGCATTGAATACAGCCATTCCGTAACCTCTTTTGAGAGCTTCTTTTACCGGCCAGTACTGATCTTTTTCCTTCCAGTGGGGGGAATCTGCCTCAGATAGCCAGGGATCGATCAGGAGAAATACAGGAACGGCATTTTTAAAATCATTTGGTGTATAAAGAATAAGGTGGAAGTTCAAGGATTTGTCTCCTGATTCAATTGATATTTCCACATCCTTCTTAGTTGCAACTCCTCCCATTGCATGCTGATCGAGACTCACAACTTTGAATTTTTCCTGGTATTGTGTCTCAGGAGGCCTTCCATAAACATATTTGCGGAACAACTCAACTATTTCAGGTCTTCGTATTGTATTCCACAACTCCGGGGAAGTGATCTTCACTCCATTATCTGATCCAAAAATATCAGGTAAAGTATATTCAGCCACTTTGTCTTCTGAGTAATTGAACCCCGATTTTGTCTTTTCCAGTTTTTCAACCGTCTGTTCAGAAGCTTTCCAGCCTTGTATGGTCTGAATGGAAGTAAATGTAAGGTTCTGTTCCCCTTTTGTTCCAACTTTAATATACTTCAGGATAACGCGGGTAACGCCTTTGGGCCAATAGTTCTTTAATGTTGCATCTGTAATCTTAATGTACTGAATTTCAGGAGAAACTTCAATCGGATTATATGTCATCTTAAGGGTAAAGTCGTCGCCTTCAAACCTAAGCTCACCGGGTTTAACCTGTATGACTTTGCAGTAGGTCATAAGATTAAAGCTTGTTGTAGCGCTATTTCTCGTAAGTAATTCAAATTTATCAGATATAATAAAACTCTTCCCTCTGTTTAGCGTGTAGCTGCGGATCCACGACTTAACCATAGCTTCTTTAGGATAGGCTCCTGCTATATCCGACGAAAAAACAACACGTTTATCATCTTTTTTGAACGATGTATTTTTTGCTTTAAAGTCAGGTCCATCCTTCTGATCTATTCCATTTATTACAGGCAGGTTATGATAACCCGATTGCATTGTCCATATTTCATATCGTCTTGAGCTGAATGTTTTGGAGGTATAACCTTCACGACCAAGGTCTACAAGACAGGGTTTGCCATCGAAATACATCACACATGAACCAACATCGTTATGATTATGGCTTTCAGCATTGAATCCTCCTTTTGCTCCAAAGAAGAAACCTTTATAGCTTCCTTCTTTATCGCGAGCTCCGGCTATTTCTGTCTGAGGAAGCCAAAAATCTGAAACGAGGGCTTCCTTTGAGTCAGCCTTCAGAATTTCCGGCATAAGGACCATTTCCTTTATCTGATCGCTAATCTTGCCTGAAAAAATAGTCTCGCCCCATTTATTAAGTTTGGCAAGATAAGCTCCAAACTGCCACATCTGTGAATCACCGATTGCTTTCCCGTATTGATAAACAGAAGCCGGTCTTCCCCCTGTTTTAGCATCAGCATCAGCGAAATTTATAAAGTATGGTGCATGAATATTTACTTTATAGAAATATCTCCCGATGTTTTTAATAAGGGGATCATTATAAACATCAAACTTCCCTCCTGTAGCACCTTTTAAAACACCAAGACTCTCATAGAGCAACGCACCTGCGGCACCCCAGTAAGATGGACCTTCGTCACAACCACCATCATCGGAATAACCGTTAAGAAATTTATCAAGCGAGTTTATAATCTTCTGCACTTCAGCTGTTTTCCTGACAGGGTCATCTTCAAGCAACATAAAAGAATTGAGCATATTGTAGTTGACCCATGGATTCCAGTTATTTGGCCGGCCTCCTTTAAAACCCATATAGCCAAAATCACTTCTTTCAAAATATGGTTTAAGGGCCTTATTTATGATCTCTTGTTTCAGGCGTTTTGATATTAAAGGATGTACCTTATCAAACTCATCTTTAAACAGGTACAAGCTCCAGGAAAGGTCATTTGTAATCTCACCTACCCCCAGGTCAACTGTGGGCTCATTAACATCAGGCAACCCTCCGGGTGCTTTCTGGAAATACAGATGAGCCGACCATCCCCACCATGTTTGTTCACTGTAATACCAAACGGCATTAATTATCTGATCAATGAAACGACCTTTACCTTCAATGAGTTCACCAATTACCAGTGAATTCAGAGCCCTGCTTGGTGCAGCATAAGCACCCTGCCGACGTTCCCCAGAACGTATAAACTCAAGATAATCAGTAGCTTTTACAACAGGCCAGTTATAATTCAGATAACCTTCTGCCCGTGAAATATAATCTTTCCTAAGGTTCGCTGGTATGCTTTCCCAAAACTGACGATCGTGATAACCCGGAAGTTTATTCCACGAATTGTCAATTATAAGCGATTTTGCCAGATCAATTGATACAGCTTCATTGGCAAGGATGTTTCTTTCCTTGCCCTGTGAGAAGGCAATTGAAGTACTTATGATAAAAGTAAAAATGCATGAGTAAATGCATGACCAAAGAAGTTTCAGTCTGAGATTCATTTTAGAGGTTATTGTTTCCTGGTTGTAGAGAGCTTCTTCACAAATTTATCAATATTTAGGAAACAGTGATAATGAAAACTGATCATTACGCACAATAGACTCTGTCAAAAATACCAATGAGCTACTAATGATTTACTCAAAGTCTGTCGCTGGTTGTAATATGAACACCCAACTTNGCCAGCTCGCATTTCATATCATCAAATTTGTCGGGATACAAAGGACGTGATGCATCTTCAACCAGTACTGTAGAAAAACCTTCCAATATTGAATCGAGAATTGTATAATAGACACAGATATCTGCTGCCAGACCACAGATGTGAATTTCAGTGATTGCCTTTTCCTTAAGATAACCTGAAAGGCCTGTACCCGAAGTATGATTATTATCGTAAAATCCACTGTAACTGTCAATTTCAGGATCCATTCCCTTACGGAATATTGCAGCAATATGGTCGGAATCAATATCTTTATGCAGCTTCGCTCCTTCTGATCCCTGAATACAATGATCGGGCCACAGGGTCTGAAGCATACCGTTCAGTTTTATCTTTTCAAATGGGTTCCTGTCAAAATGGTTTGAGGCAAAACTCTTATGATCTTTTGGATGCCAGTCCTGTGTAGCCAACACCAGATCAAAATTGACCTGGATTTTGTTTATAACAGGTATTACCTCATTTGCCGAAGGCACTTCAAGGGGACCTCCTGACATAAAATCATTCTGAACATCTATTAAAATAAGTGTTTTCATCTGGAATTACTTTTTGAAGTTATCAATAAGCTTATCGCGTTCTGCCCGGAGCCTTTCACTTATTCCGACTTTATAAATATGCGGGTTGTCAAACCTCTTATATTCCTCAGGAAGTTTTTCCATCCTGCTATGGCTATATTTTGAGATTTCCGATAGCACTTCAGAATCTTTAACTCTCTTACCGTTTGCCATTACCTTCTGCAACAGGGGTTCCTTAATATATTTCATTAATGAAAGTGACTTAAGGGGATACAAAGGATGATGCATAATCTGAACATCGTCTTCATCATCAAGTGTAATTGCATCGGCTCCTATGAAATTGGAATCATTGTCAATTATCCTGTATACCTGTTTAAGATGTGGCAATGTTATTTTGCTGACATTCTCTGACAACTTGATCCTTGGTTTCCCGTTTGCCATTGATAATTTATAAACTCCGTCCAGCGCAGCGTCGGGATGACCGGTAACAAGACTTGTCCCGACTCCGAATACATCAATTGGTGCCTGTTGTTCGATAAGGCTCTTTATAATGTACTCATCAAGCTGGTTTGAAACTGCAATTTTTACATATTCAAGTCCGGCACTGTTTAGTCTTTTACGGCTCTCTTTTGCGAGGTAAGCAAGGTCGCCGCTATCGAGCCTGATTCCATTGAGACGCTGACCTTTCGCCTCCATTTTTTTTGCAACTGTGATGGCATTAGGCAAACCGCTTTTGAGCGTATCGTAAGTATCAACTACAAGTACACAGTCATTTGGTTGTACTTCTGCGAATTGACTAAAAGCTGAAAGTTCATCATCATAACTTTCAATAAACGAATGGGCCATGGTACCGGAAACAGGGATACCAAAATCGCGACCTGCCACAACATTGCTGGTACTGTCGAAGCCACCGATAAAAGCAGCCCTGCTGGCACAATAACCTCCTGGTCCCTGTGCCCTTCTTAAACCAAAATCAATTAAGGTCCTTCCTTCGGCCGCCTGGCGCATACGGCTGGCTTTTGTGGCTATAAGTGTCTGAAAATTGAGTATATTAAGAAGCAGGGTCTCAATAATCTGGGCTTCAATTATATTCGCTTCGATCTGAAGGATGGGACGGACAGGAAATACGAGATCTCCTTCCTGAGAACTATGGATATTGCCTGTAAATCTGAATTTTTCAAGATACCTTAAAAAATCAGGGTGATATCCCAACTCTTTAAGATATATGAGATCATGTTTATCAAACCGTAAGATCTCAAGTGTACTAACCAGGTCTTCCAACCCTGCAAAGATCGCATATCCACCGTTGAAGGGCAATTTCCGGAAGAAATAGTCGAATACAGCCCTGGTCTTTTCATGTCCTTTAAGGAAATAGACCTGCGACATTGTTAATTGATACTTATCGGTATATGTAGCGGTATAACTGATCATAATTGATATTTAAGTGATGTCTCATTTGTTTGATCGTTTTTTTCAAGATTCAAGTTACCTGAAAATAACGGAATCGTTACTGGCCTTAGGACTTTTTATGACAATGAAAACTTTATAATTCTAAGTATGTCTTTACCTGAAGTCATTTACTTACAGTCTATATGCTTTAAATTCTGCTATGAACATTCATTCTGATCAATTGTTAAATTTACTTACCAGGAGATTGAGATTTTAAATCTTATTGTAAGGAACAATCTTATAGTGAAAAAGTTTTAACTATCCTATTGAACAAGAAATACAAAATATCGGTCCTGATCGCATGGCTCCTATTACCACTGGCTACTTTATCACTCCAGGGTCAGTTTTTAAAAGATACAACCTCGGTAAACCTGATTAAAAGGGGTATAGACTATATTTATAATTTCGATTTTAATAACGCCGACAGAGTAAGTGCAGAATTAAAAAAATCATATCCCGGACATCCGGTGAACTTCCTCTTTCAGGGAATGATAACCTACTGGAAAAACTATCCGTTGGTGACAACATCCCCAGCCCGTGAATCCTTTGAAGCTGACATGCGGAAAAGCATAGAATTATGCGACAACAATAAAGATCCTACTGCTGAAGCTGAAATTCTGCTGGTCAATCTGTGTGCCCGTGGACTGCTTTTATTATTTTATACAGATAATGATCTTAGCTTTGAGGTTTTTCCAATTGCTGCCAGTACTTATCAATGTATCAGACGTTCTTTCGATTTTACAGCACTCTATTCAGATTTTTACTTTTTCACAGGAGTTTATAATTATTATCGTGAAGCTTACCCTGAAGCACATCCGGTATATAAGACACTTGCATTTTTATTTCCCAGGGGCAGTAAAGTTCTGGGATTGGAACATCTGGGAATAGTTGCTAAAAATTCCATAATACTCAAAGCTGAAGCTTACTCATTCCTGACTCAGATTTTCATTAGTTTTGAAAATAACTACTCTCAGGCTACTTTTTACAGCAAAAGTCTACATAAAATATATCCCGATAATCCCGATTATCTTGGATCATACATTAAAAACCTGTTACTTATAAAACAATATGATGAAGCTGAAAATGAAATAATATCTTCAGTCGAATTTCTAAAGTACTCTTTTTTTCAGGCGCAGGTCACCATTTTTAAAGGCATATTGCAGGAAAAAAAATATCATGATCTCAAAAAAGCTCAGGAACTTTATCTGAAGGGAATAAAAGATATATCTGTATTCAGGAGTTTTGGCGAAGAATATGCAGCATATGCATATTTTGGACTAAGCCGGATCAGTAAATTAAACGGTGATGCCGACAATGAAAAAATATATCGTAAACTGGCATTGAAACTGGCTGATTTCAAGAATATTGATTTTGATTAAATCCACTCTCCCGCTGATGACCTGTTATAGACTATACCAGGTTTCTTATCACCTTATATTTAGTTACAAGTGTACCCTGCTTATTTACTTGTTCGAAACTTATTAACCTCAGATCTATATCGAGCTTTTCATCTGTTACGAAATTGACACCTGCCCCAAATATTTTAGGTTCAAATGTCAGCCATAATTCATCTATTAATTGCGCCTTCAGAAAAGATGTTGCAATTTGTGAACCGCCAACAACCAGCACTGTATTTTCGTCATTTTCAAACCGGTTAAGAATTTGTCCGGGAGCTTCATTTGTGAATTCCAGAAGTCCCGGCACATTAGAGCCTTCAAATTTTGAAGGTTGCCGCGTTATTACAATGAAGAGGTGTTTTGGATCGGCCTTCAAAGGATCGGGATTATATGTTCCACTACCCATAACTATTACCCGTGTATCGTTCCAAATTGCATCGAATTGATCCTGATCTGCCCTGGAAGACCAGGATCTTATCATAGGATCGCCCCATTTAGTGATCTTACCATCAAGTGTGCAAACAAATATTAAAATTGTTTTCATCCTATAAATTGAGATGTTATTCAAACCATCGCCCGATTACATTTTTTCCATAGTAATCAGACTATCGCTGATTCCCAGATTTGATAGTTGTTTAATAATTGCCTCCAGCATTGGAGGAGGTCCGCACAAATAAAAATGGTTGGAATTTGCCGGTATATTCGTCTTAAGAAATTGTTCGGTGATTAATCCATGGAAATAGCCTGGCACCTTTTCATCTGATAAAATATTTACAAATGATTTTCCTAAAAGGTGAGATAATTCACCTTCCAGTATTATATCTTTTTTTGTTTTATTTGCGAAGATCAACTTATTATCTCCAGATATCTTTCTGTATTCAATATCTCTTAGTATTGAGATGAAAGGGGTAATTCCAGCTCCGCCTGCAATAAATACGCCTTCACCCTTATATTCAATATCTCCCCACACATCCCTTATAATCAATTCAGCACCTGGTTTCAGCTTACCCAGTTCCCTTGTGATACCATTATGATCTGAATATATTTTTATTGTAAACTCCAGATAATCTGCTGAATTAAGGCATGTAAAAGTAAAAGGCCGCTTTTCATTTTTTAATTCAGGAGTATTTACAGATACATCTGTTGCCTGTCCGGGTTTAAAAGAATAACCTGCAGGTTTCTCAAACCTGAATCTCTTTACATCATGTGTAACAGCTTCTATGTTCAGTATTTTGACGATATATTCTTCCATACCATTATTTCTTAATTGTTTAACAAATAACCCTAACTATGGTTCAGAATATGAGCATGTGTATCATAACACATGCATTTCATAATTTGAATTATGATAATGGGTATGTACTTTATGTATCTTAAAATTATAATTTATCGATTTTTGCAGCAAGGATGAAATCATTCTCTGATAGTCCATTAACTGAGTGAGTCCACAGTTCTACCAATGCTCTTCCAAAATAGATATGCAAAACAGGGTGGTGTCCTTCTGCTTCAGCAATATCAGCTACTTTGTTTACAAAGTCGATAGTATGACGATAGCTTACAAACATAAACTCTTTCGAAATTTTACTGTTGTCAGTAACTTTCCAATCGGATGAAATCTGTTTTTTTAGTTCTGAAACCTCTTTTTCTGTTAAAGGAGGAATGCCACCTTCGCATGGTATGCATTTTTTTTTGCTTAAGTCCATTGTNCTGAAATATTTTTATGAACTGTGATATTTGCAGTCCTGTCTGATATTTTAAAAACAATCGAAAGATTAAATAGTTCTTGGGCTTAGAAACGTTTTCTGAGCTGAAGATAGACCCTGTTATATTTATCATGTTTCTCAAAGGTTCCCTCATAATTAGCTGAGAATGACATTTTCTTTGAGAATAGCCAGAATATGCTCATATTGCCAACGTTCTGCAGAACACTTAGCTTGCTCTCAGGAAGTGTATAATCAATATACCGATAGCCAATTGCCGTTTGGAATTTACCCTGGAAAAGATCTTTTGAAATATCCGCTCCATAAATTTTCCCGTTCATATATGCAGATTCAAGATAAGTGCCGGTTAATGTAACTGAGACCAATAGTCCCGGCACCTGGTAATATGTCAGGTATCCGGAAATATTTCTGGAGGGATGGGGATCTGATTTTGAATTGTGCCAACCTGTCTCGACTCCTAGTGTAATGTTATTTGATATACGATAATTAGCCCCAAGACGATAGCTCTGACGTTTTTCATTTTCGAGTACACTATCGATCAGGCTCTTATATGTTTCATAAAATAAAACATTCTTTCTCTGGTCGTAAGAACCTGTGATTGAGAGGTTCTTTGTAATTCTGTACCTCAGAGATAGATATAAACTGGTAAGGTCAAAGGTATTCTGCGGCAGACCATTCTTTGTTTTGTACAGATCAACTTCAAAAGTACTGAAGAGGTTCAGGTTTTTAAGAAGTGAATTTGAATGTTGAAAATACAGAAACCTGCGATCAGTTTTCATATTATTCATCTGCTGCATTATTCCAAGTGAACTCTCGCTGTAAGTTTCTGGTGATTTAGTATCAAATGCCAGATAACCTCCATACTGGAGCAATTTGCTGTCAAATCCATAATTTCTGTAGTCGGGACGCGTTCCTGCCACTGCGCCAACTGTAACCTTACCAATCTTTTGCTCAACCTGTAAACCATCCATAGCACCCAGGCTGGATATCCTGTAGTTTATTGCACGTCCCAGGGTGATACTTGTTTTAGTCGTAGGATCAAACCTCAGAGCAAAAGTGTAAACCTTCAGGGCGTTGAATATATCGCTCTTAATTGCCGCCCAGTCACCCAGTTTATGCCGGAAAGTCATGTAGTTTTCAACTGAAAATTTTGAATTTCCAATATTTTGTGCATTAAGTTGATATGTGTATCTCAGCTGTGTCGAATTCTTAGCCCCCGTATTTGAAAAATCAGAATAGGAATAAGCAGATATGCTGCCATTTATTTTTTGTTTGGGTCCGGTCTTTATAGATCTGTATTTTGAGGTATCTGTATTAACAACCTGCTTCTGAATATCCTTCTTATTTTTGTCAGATTCTTTGATTTCTGATTTAGCAACTTTGACTCTTTTCCTGGCTAAAATTTCTTGTGAGAGTAAAAGGTCTGTTTTTGATATGTTATTACAGACGCAGGAACCGGAAGAAAGATTTTTCACAATCAGTGCAGGGATCAGCTTTCCACCTGAGTAGATAAACAGGGTATCTCCTGCTGTTATGCCATCGGTTGACTTGAATTTTACATAGATATTTNGAGAACTGGCAAATGACACTCTCCCGGTTATATTATCACCTAAAGACTGCCCGTTCAGTTCAGCGCTAAAAGCAACTATCAGAAAAATCAGAATACTGAATCTCATTAATTAGCTTTAATTTGATGCACCTCGTGGATGGCAGCTATAACATTGAGTATTAGTATAATTCTTGCCACTATGAACATTATTATGGCAGGTTATACAATTAAACAACGCATAATTTGCAACATTAGTATGACAGTCCGAACAAGCGTTCCACTGACCATTATGCCTTCCTGAATAGATCGGGAAGAACTGGGAATCGTGTTGTGTATAGGCTGCTGGTTTCCACCCGGGAGTTGTTGTATGACATTGAGTACAAACAGTAGCAAAATTCAAGGTCTTATGATTTGGATTTGTGGTACTGTTATAGTCTGTCTGATGACAGGTAATGCAGTCAGTCGATGTGGTTGTGTAGTTTCCTTTATGACAATCATTGCATGTCGGAGTTGAATGTCCGAGAGTTAATGGAAATGAGGTATGGTTAAAACTTGCTGGTTGCCATCCCGGATTGGTGGTATGGCATGTCTGGCAGGTTGTCGGAATTCCTGAAGTGGTATGATTTGGATTTGTTGTACCCTGATAGTCCGTTTGGTGACATGAATAGCAATCTGTTGGCGTAGTTGTATAATTTCCGTTTTTATGGCAATCTGCGCATGCCGGAATAGCATGACCAAGAGTAAGCGGGAAAACAGTGTGGTTAAAGGTGGCTGGTTTCCAGCCCGGCGTTGTTGTGTGACAGGTCTGGCAAGCTGTAGCTATTCCCGATGTTACATGGTTTGGACTCGTGGTTGCCGTATAATCTGCCTTATGACATGAGTAACAGTCAGTAGGAGTATTTGTGTAAATTCCTCCTTTATGACAATCTATACAGGCAGGTGTTGAATGGCCGAGAGTAAGAGGAAAACTTGTATGATTGAATGTTGCAGGTTTCCAGCCAGGTGTAAGCGTATGGCAGTCTGAACAAGTCGTGGAAAATTGTGATACAACATGATCGGGACTTTTTGCTGAGAGAAAATCCTGTTGATGACACGAATTACATGTGACAGGTGTATTTGTATAGCTTCCTGATTTATGACAATCAGTGCATTTGATAGCCGAATGACCCTGAACCAATGGGAATGCATTATGATTAAACCCCGCTCCTGTCCACTGAAATGCGGTCACAGGATGACATGAAGAACAATCCTCCGACATTCCGGACTGAATATGATTCGGATTGGTTGTAGCCATATAATTTGCCCTGTGGCAATCTATGCAATTAACTCCCTTTATATCAAAACGAAGGAGACTTTCAGAAACATGACATTGAGAACAATCTGCCGTCCTATGTGCTCCAAGAAGAGGAAAACGGCTCATCCTGTGAAGATCATTTATATTATTTACCAGCCATGAGATCTGGTTATGACAACGTGAGCAGTCAGAACCTGTTGTTCCCTGATGCATATCTTTGTGACACTCGTTGCAGTTTATTTTTGCTGCAGAAAATACCAGTGATTTATGGCATTGTTTGCAATCAAGTGTTGTATGCTGACCAGACAAGGGCATTTTGGTGGTATTATGGTCAAAGGAATAAACCGACTTATCAAGATCCCATCCTTTTGAACTATGGCATTTGTTACAGCTGATTTTAAAACCAGTACCGTGCGGAGAATGCTGGAGCCCGTTCAGAAATAACAGCGATCCTAATATTATAAAGAATGACAAGATTCGCATGTGAATACCTTTAGTTTATACTTAACGTAAAAAAATGATCCTTCTTGTTGTGGCTTATGACATCTTGCACAGGGAACATTTATATGCTTCCCGTCGAGTTTGAAAGCTGTATTGTTATGATTGAATCTGGATGCTTTCCAGTTATCAGTATCATGACAATCGGTACAATATGTTATACCGCTTTTCTCAAACTGTTTGTAATGGTTATCCTCATGACAACCTGAGCAGTTAGTTGGTAAACCGGAAAATTTCTGCTGGTTGATTGAATTTGATTTATCAGCAAGATGGCATGCTTTGCAGTCCTTATTTTTATGAGCGCCGGTAAGTTTGAAATCAGTTTTTGCATGATCAAAATTTATATTATCCCAGCCACCGGGTGTATGACAGGTATTACAGTTCCCGTCAGGGTAATATTTTGCATCAATCTGATTTTTATGCACATCATTGTGACAATCTTTGCAATTTATTCCTATTCCCCTGAAATTCCAGTCTTTTTGCTTTTTGTGACAATCGGTACAGGGTATTGCAAGATGTGCACCTTCAAGAGGATAAATGCTCATATTATGCTGTTCAATTGTATATGAGAACAGATTGAAGCCCTTAACTGAATGGCATTGGGAACAATCGGGGGATGCACCATTCTTTACAAATTGCTTATTATGATAATCGGTATGGCAATCGGTGCAAAGCTTAAACTTCAGAGGATCTGTAAATTTTGTTTTATGACACAATTTACAGTTAACGGTAAGGTGTTTATCCTCTAATTTATAATCTGTCTTATTGTGGTCAAATCCCTTCACCCCCTTTACAACCTCAAAACTATCTTCATTGTGACATTGATTGCAGGTCTGTCCAAATTTATTCTGATGAGGATCTTTATGACAGATTGAGCAATAGTACTGCTGGACACG
>JGI24139J26690_1000072_pt1 | contig 12456 bp, 7 predicted proteins | sample BarGraIncu00221A_FD_26690 | JGI IMG/M metagenome (IMG submission 26690)
GAATAGGCAATCTGCTCGCGGGTACCTCCCATCAGGTAAGTTATGCCGCAAGCCGATCCGGTAGCCGCAACAATAGCGCCACACAGGCCGGACAACCGTCCGAGATTCTTCTTGATATAAATAGTCATCAAATGACTTAACGCAAGGGCATGAATCAATTCATCCTCCGATTTACCCGTTTCTTCGGCAAAAACCGACACCGGCAAAGTGGCAGCAATACCCTGATTACCACTTCCTGAATTACTCATTACCGGAAACATGGCTCCAGCCATACGGGCATCACAAGCTGCTGCCGTAACCGACAACATACGGGTAAAAATAGTATTCCCCATCACGTTTTGCTGGCTACCATGCCGCACTGTCTGAGCCACGGAATGTCCGTATTCTCCTTTCAACGATTCGTTGGAAGCAGCTCTGTTCATCACAGATGATTTCAGTATAAAACGTAGTTCCTCAACCGGAGTATCGATAGCAAAATCGCACACTTTGTTGAACGACAAACTGACGCCTTTTTCTTTCGGGTCACCGCCATCTATCTCATCATCCAAATGCAAGAGTATTTCTTCGTTCTTTTGAATGTGCGAGAAGCGGGTGTGATCATGGCTAATGATAACCTGTGCCTGATCGTTTCCGTTTTTGGCCAATACTTCGATATAGAGTTTTTCGGCAATTTTCTGTTTTAAATAAACAGTCATCACCTTGTCGTCAATCATTTTTTTGCCATGTTCCAATGCTTCGGGCGTCAGGTCTTTGAGCACTTCGAGCCCATATTCGGATTTGCCAATAAGGGCACCCAACGCAATGGCGATAGGCAACCCCACCATGCCGGTACCGGGAATGCCGACACCCATAGCATTTTTAAGCATATTGGAACTAAGCGAAACTTCAATTTTATCGGGAATTGCGCCCAATATTTCTTTGGCTTTGGCTACTGCCAGAGCAACTGCTACCGGTTCGGTGCAGCCTATAGCCGGAATAACTTCCTGTTTTATCAGTGCTATTATGTCCGAGCGTTCTTGTAATGAGAGCATTTTTTTAGTTATTATTTTGAGTCTGTTATTTACGTACAAAGATACTATATAATCACAAGGCTATTTGCGCTTTAGAGCAATAATAAACATTTAAAAATATGTTTGTTGTGTCCATGTGTAAATCTGTTAGTATATTGCCGGAATGAAGAAGAAAAAGGAATCTTTTTTATCGAAAAACAACAAAAATAAAACCTGAATATAAATTTACAACAGCTATTGATTTTCAGCTGCATATAACGGAATTATCCGGCAATCGCCGGATGCCAAACGGCAAATAAAAATCACCTGTGTGGTTTCTGTTTTTGGACAGAGCGTTTTACAATAAGTACTTTGTGCATATGAGAGAATAAATATTTGGTTATCAAAGCATTGCCATGAATTATAAGATTCTGATACCGTGTTATGATTTTTCTTAGTGATTCTAATCCTTGATAAATTTATTGCAGCTTGGTCATTGACACCTGAGGCTTCCAACAAACTCCCTGAGTAATATTCCAACTCCGCGGCGACTTCCGACAAATCCCCTTTGCAAAATTCCTCACCCCCGGAGCGTTCCGACAAACCCGCGGAGCAATATTCCTTTAACAGGGTACAATATTCCATTAACGAGTTGGAATATTCCTCACCCCCGAAGCATTCCGACAAATTCCCTAAGCAATATTTCTTTAACAGGGAACAATATTCCATTAACAAGTCGGAATATTCCTCACCCCCGAAGCATTCCGACAAACTCCCTGAGCAATATTCTTGTACCAAATCGAATTATTCTTCGTCCAGGTTGGAAGATTGCTGAGTTGCGCATGCTTCCGACAGATTTTTGTTGAGAAATATCCGTCTCCCCCAGCTTTTATCTGGCAAAACAGCGGACAATGAAAAAATCCCTGCCCAGAGTGACAGACTCAGGCAGGGATTTTATGCATACAAAAGACAATATTCCTATCTCTGTTTTGTAAACACAATATCCGATATTTGCTTATACTGGGGGCTGGTGGCCCCAAAAGCAGATTTTACATATACTTTTACGGCTAACGCTATGTCAACCAAGCCCGTTCCGTCGGCATAAAGCAGCGTATTGCGGGTTATGCGGGTTGCATCCAGAGCGGCATCGGCTGTGTGATAAGCAGCATTGGATGTTTTCTGGCTTGTAAGCCGGGCATTTAGGGCTACAATTGTCAGATCTGTTTCGTTTGGTTTGTACTCAGGTATGGTACTCAAGAACTGGATAAGTTTTGCAAAGTTTTCAAGTTTACTATCAATCGTGTTGTTGTGCAAGGTTACTTGTTTTACATCTTCTCCCTTTTCTTTTGCCGCCAGAATTTGGCTGTCGGTAAGTTTTGGGGTTGCTCTTTTGCCGCGTAAATCGCGCACAATGGCTTCAGCTTGTTGAATAGTTTGAGCAGAAGCTCCTGAAATACGTAAAGCATTGATGGCGCGGGTTATTAATTCGTCGAAACCGTAAAAAGTCAATGTACGTGCAGCAATTGCATTTTTAAGCTTGGTTTCGTCGGCAACAAATGAAACAATAACAGCTTCTCCGTCTGCCTGAAGTTTGGTTAGACTTAAAAGAAATAATTCGGATCGGGATGGATTATAAGCCGTCCCAAAAGTAGTGATGCATGTGTTTAATACGCCAAAGTTGACAACGTTTTGTTCGTGTCCGGTTTGATTTGTACTCATAATAGTCAGAATTTAATTTGTTAGTTATGCTTGCTTTTCATGGCAAGCGAATTTTTAATTATTCATTCATTTCAATTTTTGTGTCACATTTACAGTTGCAAATTTAAAGAGTATTTCCGTACGAAAAAATACTCAAAAGGTAGTATTTTTATAGCTGGAAACGAGATTTTATCATAAAAACACGGATTTTTATCATAAAAACTCCCTGCCGGAGTATGAGCCTCAGACAGGGAGTTTAAAAAATGAAGATTAAATAATCAAACTAACAACAACTATTTAAATATACCGCTAAGGGTTTCCTGAAGGGTTTCCTCTCTCAAGTCGCGGGCAATTATTTTTCCGTCTTTATCAATCAAAAAATTAGTTGGAACTGTTTTTACACCATACAAAACTACGGCGTCATTTTGCCAACCCTTCAAGTCCGAAAGATGCGTCCATGTTAATCCATCCTTTTGTATTGCTCCTATCCATGCAGGTCTCTTGGTATCCAATGAAATCTGAACAATTTCAAAACCTTTGTCATGAAATTTTTTATATGCATTCACCACATTCGGATTTTCTTTCCGGCAAGGTCCACACCAAGAAGCCCAGAAATCGAGCAATACATATTTACCTTTAAATGCAGACAACTTAACTGGATGACCTGTAGTATCATTCATTGTGAAATCAGAAGCAGCTTTTCCAATCGCAACCTTAGCATCAGCCTCCAGAAACTCCTTTATCTTAATACCATAAACAGACTTTCTAGCCTCGGGAGTAAGGTAATTATACATTTTCTGGGCATTGGAAACGTCATGCCAGGATACATATCTATCAACAATAATAAAAGCAGAAGCAACGGAATTCGGATATTTCCGAACTGTAGGAAAAACCGTACTATCCGATTCTACCCCCAAAGCCTTAAACTCCTCATCAAAAGCTTTGCGTGCCGTATCACTCAGTTTTACATTACGGGCATGAGGATCTTTTCCTTCTTTTTTATACTCCTCATCCATCCTTTTATAAATTCCTCCTGCTTTTTGTCGTACTACGTCCCACTTATTAATCCATTCAGTATAAATATCAGTGACAGAAGAGCCTTTCACAGTCGATTTTCCTAACGAGTCCACGAGTATAGTTACTTTTTTATTTTCAAGAAAAAAACCTACAAAAATTTTCCGGTTGCTTGTCGATAAAGAAGCGTACACAGGCTCAATCACCTTTCCTTTAAAACTAAATTTACCACCTGCTATAATAGCCGAATCTTTTTTGTCTGTTGCATTTTCACTATATCTAAGATAGATAACTCCCTGATTAACTCCTTTTACTTCACCGTAAATCAGAAAATTCGGAACCGTATTAGATGAAACCGCTTTTTTCCGGTTATTAACGGCATTCAGAGTTATTGAAACCATGCCACACAATACTAAAACCAAATATATTTTTTTCATTTTTTTATTAGTATATTACAACTATTTATTATTTAAAACCCAATTAATGTTGATGTTATAAATCTATTTTTTAAGCAGCTACAAGTAAATAGTTACGAGTTACAAGACTATTTATCTGCATTTTGCTTTCACAAAACAGATCATTAAACATTATTGCTTACTTAATACCCTGAGTTTTGTGTAAGATTTGTGTTTAATAATATCTCAGTGGCTGGTATTGGGTATAAAACAGATGTTGATTTCCATGTCGATTTAAGGGCCCCAATAACAGCATCTGCAGTACCTGTTCTCTTAAGATCAAACCACCGGTGATTTTCTCCAACCAACTCTACCTTGCGCTCACTTGCTATTGCAGCCAGCAGAGATCCTTGAGCTGTTGAGGTCGTGTTGGGCAGCCCGGCTCGGGTTCTGACTGTATTCAGGTCGGATGCTGCTCCCGCTAAATTTGTATTCAGCTGTGCTCTTGCTTCTGCCCGAATAAGATATTGCTCAGCCAGTCGTAAAACAACAGTATACTCATTACCCACCGCTGTTGAGTTTGCAGTAACTAACTTATACTTATTAATTTTATAATACTTAGTTCCTGATGAAGTGACCGAGTCAATCCAGGATACTTTTCTCTGATCACCGGCTTCGAATGAATTTATAAATTTCGGATATAAAACGTATGTTGGCACAGCTGTAGCCAATGATGTACGATACGCACTACCATAAAAAGAATAGCCATAGGTAGTGGCAAATTGCAAAATAGTTTCAGAACTAGTATTAATAAACGTAGAGCTCAAGCCCGCCAAACTATAGGCAACATCTGTAGCAGTAATGACCTTAGTAGCCTCTGCTTCTGCATTTGTATAATCTTTAGTGTAAAGATAAACTCTGGCAAGTAACGCAGTTGCGGCATATTGATTAACTCTTGTGCGCAAGGTTGTAGTATAAGTTGTTGGCAAAAGACTTTGAGCATCTTTTAAATCACTAATAATTTGAGCATACACAGAATCTTTAGAAGATCGCGCTAAATAAGCGTTTTCCAATACCGATGCATTTAATGAAAGAGGAACATCTCCAAAATAGTTTACGAGATTAAAGTAATAATACGCTCTGAAAAATTTAGCTTCTCCTAAAAGTTGTTTCTTTGTTGCAGTAGTAATTGCCGCAGAATTAGTAATTCCTGAAATAGCCTGATTGGTTTCACTAATAACAGCATAAGGATAAACCCATAAATTAGTTTTAAGCGTACTATTCGTTGTTGTCACAGATGCCTGTGCAAATTCCTGCATTTCAGCCGTAGACCCTGTATACTGCAGTTCGTCAGCAGACAAACCTCCCAGAAACGAGAAATAGGGTAAGCTGGAAGTGGTATTATAGTAAGAATATAATGCTAAAATGACACTCGTTGCCGAGGCATCTGAACTAAATGCATCCTCTGTTGAGAGTTTATTGGGAGATATGGCAATATCAACGTAGTTACTACAAGAGCTTACAAGAACTGTAAACAATGCCAATACTATTAGTATATAGTGATTAAAAATATTTTTTGATTTCATAAGAGTCTCATTTTACAATGTAACATTCAAACCGATTATAATTGTACGCAATTGAGGGAAAGAAATATATCTTCCTGTACCTAAACCTGGATCAGCTCCGGATACATTTGTCTCCGGATCATATGTATATTTCTGCTTTGCCCAGGTGAATAAATTTTGTCCCTGCAAGTAAATAACTGCCGATGCCAATTTCGCACTACTTGTCCAACTTTTAGGCAAGGTATAATTTAAACTGACCGTTTTTAATTTAATATAAGAAGCATCTCCCCAATTGGAATCAGAATAATAGATATAATTACTATAGGCCGTTGTATTTGTTGTTGATGCAGACGGATAAAGAGCAATATCTCCAGCCTGATGCCACCTGTTTAGCATGTCTGTACTTTGATTGGCATAAGTATAACCTAAAGCATTTGTGTATGGATATACCCCTATGGTATTATTTACATAGCCCATTCTGTGATTAAATTGAAAAGCAAAGTCCAATTGAAGATTCTTATATGTCAGACTATTACTTAAGCCACCGTAATAAGGGTGACCGGCTTTGGCAAAAACCCTGTCAGCTGCAGAGCTAATTTGTCCATCATTATTTTGATCCTGAAATGTAGGCTGTCCTGTCTTGGTATCAATGCCGGTAAAGTGATACAGTTTCGGAATGTCAGTTGGTTCTCCAACCGCATAAGTCGAACTATAACTTGACGTAGCAAGCCCCGGATAAGAAAGCAGCTTATTTCTATTGATTGTCAGATTGAACGATGTAGTCCATTTGAAAGCCCCGGTTGCTATATTTACAGTATTCAACTCGAATTCCCATCCCTTGTTTTGTACTACAGCAGGAAGATTTCCTGAGTATGATGATGTCCCACTTTGAGACGGGATAGTTATATAAGTCAACAAATCACTGGATCGATTACGATAAAAATCGGTTTTCAATATGATACGATCTTGTATAAAGCCCAGTTCAAGTGCAAAATCCAGTTTTTTCGAAGTTTCCCAATGCAAATCCGGATTAGCAATATTAGATGGATAGAATATAGAGCTACCAGCATAACTATAACTTGAAGAACCGGCCGTATACAGGGCAGAATATTGATAATCGGGTATCTGATCATTACCTGTGAGGCCATAACTCCCTCGGAATTTACCGAAACTAAGAATGTTTTGATTGGCGAAAAAGTCTTCTTTAGTAAAGATCCATGCAGCACCAAGCGCCCCAAAATTTCCGAACCGATGAGATGAACCAAACCGGGATGAACCGTCTCTACGAATAGTTCCGTCTATTATATATTTGTTGAGCCAATCATAATTAACCCTCCCAAAAACAGAGGTGTATTTATATAAGGAGTTGTTATTGTATGACACAGCTACCGAGCTGGCCGCAGTAAGGGAATTAATCAGTTTTTCATTACTATAGCCAGTTCCGGTCATACTGATTCCTGTAGATTTATTTTGTTGAAATGTAGAACCAAGTAAGACCTGAAGCTTTCCCTGACTGATCTTCTTGATATATTCCATTTGCGGCTCAACAATGTAGTTCTCATTTTTATTATCAGCATAGTTAAGTGTACTGACTGTGGTACTCGCAGGGTTTTGAGAGCTTGCCGGGTTTGTTACAGTCTGGTTTAAACTCGTCAAAGAATATCCTAAATTGGCTTTCAATTTCAAGTCAGGCATCAATTGATAGCTTAACAATATGTTCGTAATCAAATTAGTTGTTGTTGCTTTATACTCCTTTTTTAAGTACGACAACGGATTCGTTAGCGTCCAGTTTAATGTTCCATCACTATTGTAAAGTGAGTAATTAGGTGGTAAATTGAATAGGCTGGACAAATCAACACTTGGTAAATTGTTTTGCATATAAGTATAATTGGCTGATAAATTAATACTGAATTTACCATCCTTACTCTGATGCCCGACATTTACACGATTGGAAAATGTCGTTGAATTATAATCGCCCTGGAACACACTACCTTCTTTTCTAAATGTTGAACTATATAAAAATTTGGTTTGTGCATTTCCTCCCGATACGGATGCCGAAGCATTCGTAATATGCGAGGTACCCCCAATTGCCCATTTTTGCCAATCAGTATAAGCATTTTGATCCCAAACGGTAAGGTCTTTTGCATTAGTAGTAGTCGGTGTTACGCCTGTATAAGCAAATGCCTCCTTTCTCATGGTTAAGTATTCATCAGTATTCATCATCGGAATATAATGACCTACCTTTGCTATTCCCTGAGACACATTTACATTATAAGTAGTTTTGCCCTGACTTCCCTGTTTGGTAGTAATTTGTACAACACCATTAGATCCTCTTGCCCCATAAATAGCCGTGGCATCGGCATCTTTCAAAACATCAATACGTTCAATATCTTCAGGATTGATCAAACTAAACGGACTTATTCCTCCGTTAGCACCACTAATGCCAAAGGCATTTAAATTGTCAGAAGCGGGAGAGCCCCCATTAAAGAGAGTAAATGGTACTCCATCAATAACATATAATGGAATATAGCCGGCCGACGATAATCCTGAATATGCTCCGCGGATATTCACTTTTACAGCAGCACCCGGCAGACCGTTATTTTGAGTGATTTGCATTCCTGCCATTTTTCCCTGCAAAGCTGTCAGTGGATTCGAAACTGTTTGTTTGGATAATTCATTGGCAGTAATAGAACTTACAGACCCTGTATTCAATCTCTTTGAGGTTTTACCATAACCAATAACCTGTACTTCGTCAAGGGCTTTTGAATTTATAGTCAATTGAACATTATGCACTGATTGAGTACCGACAAGTTCCTCTTGCGTCTCATAACCAATAAATGAAAAGACCAGCACGTCGGCGGCCCCGACTTCAATTCTATATTTTCCATCTATAGCCGTGATAGCACTTTTATTGGAACCTTTAACCCGAATGCTTACACCCGGTAAAGTCTGATTCTCTACATCGGTTACAATTCCGGAAATCTGCTTCATTGAGGCATTATACGAATTGCCTGCTACACTATTTTGAGCAGCAGACTTTGAAATTATCAAAAGAGTCTTATCTTTAACTTTATAAGTCAGATTTGTGTTTAACAGAAGTAATTCTAATGTAGTTTTTACCGTACGTTGTCCTTTGTCTATTATTATATTGTCATACCTGGACACTTCCTGTACCGAGTAGGCTATTTTATATTTTGATAGATGCCCTAAAAGTTGTAAGCCTTTATCCAACGATTTACTTTTCAGCTCAAATGTAACCTTTGTATCCAACGTTTGCGCCTGAATAGTAGAGAAATGAATGCTAAGGAGAACTAATAGAATACTTGTTAACTGCCTCCACTTTATTATTGGCAAGAAAAATTTATCTGACGAGCCAATCAACCGACATCTTTTCAATGAGAATTTCCAAAATGGTTGTGATATAATTTTTATTTCCATATCTTTGTANTTGGTTTTAATAATGATTTATTTGTTTTGACCATCTAAAATCCCTCAAAGCTTCTCAGGGCGGGGGATTTTTTTATTGTCGCGTTGGTTCTTTTCTACGACAATCCATATTTANCTTTTCATATCCATACCGTTTCTGTTTTTAAATATTTATATTTAATTGTTGGAGATTACTACCTCTTTCTCTTTTATATCAAAATGAGTATTCGGATTAATTGTACAAAGCACATCCAGTACATTTTGCAATGACTCTGTACCACTAAATGCAGATACAATTTCAGCCTTTGCAAGCTGTAAATTTGTTATCGTGATATTTACTCCGTATCTGTTACCCAATGTTTGTGCTATTGACCCCAATGCAACATGATCAAACACCATATCTTCTTTTGTCCAATCGGTCACAATCTTTTCCGCCACTACTTTTTTTACAACTTCAGCAAGTTCCACTCCATTGTATTTTAATTGCTCATTTCGAACCAAAACAGCTAACACTTTCTTATCATCTTCCACCCTCACTTTTCCACGTGTTACTGAAACAATCACGTTTTTTTGTCCCGGCCAGGCTTTTACATCGAAAGCAGTTCCAAGTACCGTCGTTTTCACATTACCCGTGTGAATAATAAACGGTTTTGAATTCATGTGTTTCACATCGAAATATGCTTCCCCACTCAATATCACTTCACGCGTTCTGCCCCTGAACTCTTCCGGAAAGTGAAGAGTACTTCCCGATTTCAGGATGACACTTGTTTCATCGGGCAACGTAAGATGACGAATATACGAAGTTGCCCGATCGGGTGAGACTAAAACAGCTTTAGCAAAAACAGCTTGTGAAGAAGGAGTGGAATCCACAGTAAAATGTTTAATAAAAGTGCCTATGCCAACCAGCAGCAAAATAGTAGCAGCTGCAGTCATTGTACGAATAACTTTCCGCGAGATATGGGCTGAGAAGATACCTTTAGTCTGATATTCTTCTTCCAGAATATTGGATAACATCCGTATTGCCTTCTCCTTAGATAGCCTGACCGGAGAATCAAAGTCCAGCCAGACTTCTTCTATTTGAATATATAGTTCATCATCCGTTAGTTTCGAAATAAGCCCGGCAAGCTCAATTCGTTCTTCAGGTGTGCAGACATAAGTCAAATACCTTAACGTTAAATAATGCATTCTACTTTTTTCCATTTTATCAGCTCGGCTTTTAAACAATACACAAACAACAAGTAATCTATCCGAAACAAGATCTTTTTGTCATCAGAATACTACTAAGACGAACAGAAAAGAAAAAAGTCTACATGACTTTGAATTTTTCTTGAAAAAAGTTGAAAAAAGCTGGAAAAGAAAAAGGAAAGAGAAATAAAGCAACAAAAAACAAATGGAGATAAACACATCCTCAGAATGTTCAGCTTAATCTAAAAATAGGGGAAAGAGGAAAATAAACCAGAAAATAAGTAGATCGGGATAGGAATAAGAAATAATCCGGCGGAGATTACCCACTGCACGTTTCATGTGGTTCTTAATAGTAGAAACTGATAAATCCAGCAATTGCGCAATTTCTTCGTGTTGAAGACCCTTCTCCTTACGCAACATATATACTTTTTGCTGTTGAGGCGGAAGTTTTTTCACTGCAGCGGCAATTCTTTCGCCTAATTCTTTTTGCATTAAAATATCTGCCGGAGTTGGGTCAACAGCAGTTTCATCCAACTTCGACAATTCCTCCATAATCAGTGTTTCTTTTGAGAATCGACGGAGGTTGTCGAATGCCAGATTTTTAGCAATACTATACAAATAAGCATTGAGATTGTCAACATTAGCCAACATTTCCCGGTTCTGCCATACTTTTAGAAAAAGATCCTGAACCAAATCATCAGCTTTATCCTCGGAGCGAATAATACCCACAAGAAAACCATACAATTTATCTTTATACCGATTAAAAAAAATTGCAAAAGCCTCCTTATCTCCTTCCTTGAGACTTCGAATTAATTCAACTTCCTGCTCTTTTATCTGTTTAGGATCTTCTTCCATTCTATCAATTATGTAAGTAAATCGATTTCAATGATTGCAAAAATACAATTATATATCCAATCTCAAACATAATGTCACCTTAAAAGTTCATTTGTCTAAAAAAAGAACAATAACATAGCTTATTTTACATGCAAATTTAGGGAATGTATTTAAATCCCAAAATACCTCTTTCAAGGTATAAACATACCCTAATAATAGTATTTTACACAAATCGAATAAAAAACTCCCTGCCGGAGTATGAGTCTCAGGCTGGGAGTTTAAGAAAGAAGAAGATTAAATAATCATACTATGAGAAAGAATGATTATTTAAAAATCTCTTTCAATTTTAGCTGTAAATCTTCGCCACGAAGGTTTTTAGCAACGATTTTACCTTCCGGACTGATCAAAAAGTTCTGCGGAATAGACTGAACCGAGTATAACTGGGCAGCCTCATTACTCCATCCTTTCAGATCGGAAACATGATTCCATGCCAGCTGATCTTTCTCAATAGCCTTCAACCACGCAGCTTTACTTTTTTCGCTGTCAAGTGAAACTCCCAATATCGTAAAATTCCGGTCTTTGTATTGATTGTAGGCAATTACAGCGTTCGGATTTTCGGCACGACAGGGACCGCACCACGATGCCCAGAAATCAAGTAGCACATATTTACCTTTGAATCCGGAGAGTTTGAGTTCTTTACCATCAGGGCTGAGTTGCGTAAAATCGGGAGCCGGAGCTCCAACAGCTACCAGCTTGAGCTTTGCAATTTTTGCTAGCAGTTCCTTCCCCGAAGCGGAATTACGAAGTTGCTCAGTTAACCCGTTGAACAATGGTTCTATCAATTCAACTTCAAAAACAGGATTGCCCAATGTTTTCAAAGCGTCCAAAGAAACAACACTGCCTGGATTGCCCAGAATATATTCCTTATTAAGAGTTTTCAGCTCATTATCCACAGCATCATAACGCATATCGATATCTTTCTGAAATTCGACCGATTTTTTCTTTTCGTCGGAAGCTGCGTAATATTCAGCCAGAATTGCTTTTTGTTTAGCCTGAACCGAAGCCAGTAAGACATTGTACTTTTTATTCTCGGCATTGATAGCCGAACCTGTAATTTCAGATTTATAAACAGAATCGGAACTGAGAACATTAATTTTACCTTTTTCAAGATAAATATCGAGCAAATCAGGTTTTACTATTTTTTTTAAACCGACTCCGGNATGATCTACAACAAGACGTGCTTTAGTTGGATCGGCAATCTGTCCTTTCATTTCAAATGCTCCATTTCTTAAAGTTGCCGAATCAATCTTTGTTGTTTTCTCTGTCCGTGTCAGAAGATAAACTTTTGCC
>JGI24139J26690_1000074_pt1 | contig 12270 bp, 4 predicted proteins | sample BarGraIncu00221A_FD_26690 | JGI IMG/M metagenome (IMG submission 26690)
TTTACACTCAGGCTGGAAGCATCTGTCCACGTCGGAGTAGAGGCAGCTCCCGAAATAAGTACTTGTCCTGATGTACCTGCAGCTGTGTACCCCAATGTGGTGGCGGATGATCCGTAAACCAGAGCTCCCGGAGTAGCAGCCGTTGTGATACCGGTACCTCCGTTGGCAATAGCCAATGTTCCTCCCAAAGTTACCATTCCGGTAGAAGCGCTGGCAGGTGTCAATCCGGTAGTACCACCGGAAATAGAGATTACCCCGGTATTAGTTATAGTCGTGCCTGAAATGGATATCCCTGTGCCGGGCGTTAAAGCAGAACCTACCAATGAGGACGGTGTTACATTGACCCAATTGCTACTGCTGTTATTGTATTGCAATAAATCCTTGTCTGAAAGACTTGTATAAACAAGTGCTGCGCCATTTAATCCCTTTACGGTAGGCGATGTTGCTGTACCGCCTAAATCCCCGGCTAATTGTACTACGCCCACACTGCTTGTAGTTGCATTATTCACCCCGAGTGTTACAGCTCCACCTGTGGTAGATGCCGTTATCGGTGCTGTTCCTGTAACCGAAGTTACAGGGGTAGTTGCGCTGATTAATTGTCCACTGGCATTAGTAGCCACATACGATGCAGAAGCCGGAACTGCAGCACTGTTCACTTGATTGGCATTCCAATAAGCTCCTGTATTAAGAATAGTAGCCGTTGTTCCACTGGTTGATACGGCAGCAGCCGTTGTAGCCGTTACTGCTCCTATCTTATTGTTAAACGTATTCCAGTTTCCAGAAGATAAATATCCGTCTGTAGTACTTGTTGCCTGAGTTATTCCAAATGCACCAGTCAAACTGTTATATGTAATAGGAGCAGTACCTGACAATGATGACAACGTCAAATAATTCGGAGTCCAGTTAACCCAGTTCGATCCATTATATTGAAGTAAATTTCCATTGTTCAAGGCTGAAATTAAAAGCGATACTCCTTTCAGTTTATCCACACTGCTTGATCCTAAAGTACCGGATACATCTCCGCTAATAGAAAGTGCTGATGTTGAAAAATACGAGGGTGCACCTAGCGTAGCTGTATTATTTCCCAAAACGGTATAGGCATTGGCNTTACTTAGCGTGTAGGACAATGCTGGCGTTGTGGTAGAAGTAGCCACCGAGCTTGTAAACAATGGACTCAACGATCCAGAGGAGANACTGGTAACCGTACCATTATTGATGGTACTAATAGTACCNCTACTGACAGCAAGACCGCTACCGACTATAACACCTCCCAANGTAGTGGCTGTTGCCGGTGTCAAGCTCCATGTTTGTGCTGTGCTACCATCATAATCGGAGCCGGTCAAACCGGTTCCTGTCGATAATTTGTAAGGATTAGCAGCTGTTATTGTTGCGGATCCGCCTAACGAAACATCCGTCCCGTTAACGGTAACCTTGCTATTGACTAACGAAGAATTTGGAATATTGGCTGTTATCAATGTAGTTCCCGAGAATACCAAACCACTTCCTAAGGTTATTCCCTGTGCATTGGCAAGCACTCCGGTAGGATTGCCTACCAACGAACTGGCAGCTACCTGTTGAAACTTTGCATAAGTTACAGCATTATTTCCGATAGTTAATGTCGGAGACAATGATGTTGTTCCGGAAGCAGTTCCTGTTACATCTCCCAATGCTGAAAAGTTGATACTTTGATTGGCGGTTAAATAAGTAGAATTATCATAACTCACATTACCACTACCATCTAACTTAACTAATCCTGTTCCATTGGTGGTACCTAAAGCACCTGCTGAGGTATTGGTTACAAGCCCCTTGGGAGTTAATCCACTAACGATTAACCCAGAGAAAGAAGGGGTGCTTGTGGTGGCAATATTTTGAGGCAATGTTAGTGTAACATCTCCGGTAGAAGCTGCACCTGCTGTACCGTTTACCAGTACCTGATTGGCTGTACCGGTGAGAGTGGTCACCGGAGTAGTTGCACTAATAATTTGTCCACTGGTATTAGTTGCTATATAGGATGCAGAAATCGGAACTGCAGCACTGTTTACTTGGTTAGCATTCCATAATGCAGCGGTATTGTTTACTGTTAACGTGGCATTACCAATACCCACCAATTGACCCGTATTGCCGCTCAAAGTAAGAGGCAATGCGGCTAATGCATTTGAAGTGCCGGCAATAATGTCTTTTGTTGATAGTGCGCTGTTGCCCGGTGCCGGTGTCCATCCCGTTGTAGTATTATATACCAGAATATTGTTGGCGATTGTTGGTGATGTAGCATCTACAGATATCCCCTGTATTTGGTTAGCATTCCAATAAGCTCCTGTATTAAGGATAGTAGCCGTTGCTACGCTGGTTGATACGGCAGCAGCCGTTGTGGCTGTTACAGTTCCAATCTTATTATTGAATGTTGCCCAGTCTCCGGAAGACAGTTTTCCTGTATTTGTACCCGATGCCGTTGGAATATTCAAGGTAATAGATCCACCAAGATTAGCAGGCGAGCCGCTAATATTTACATCTGCTCCCGAAGTTCCTGCTGTTAATCCGATTGTACCCAGATTAGCTGCATTGACATCCACAGTAGGAACTGTTGTTGTTCCACCAATAGTAACTTTTGAACTACCGGCACTAATTGATGTCACTTTATTATTAAACATTGTCCAGTCTCCAGGTGTAAGAGCGCCTCGATTAGAGGATGAAGCATCGGGGAGATTAAAGGTGTGAGCACTTCCTGAAGATGCTATATTAAAATCGGGTCCTGATGTGCCGGTTGCAAATATTTGATTCGCAGTCGTCAACCCATTTAATGAGCTAATAAATGTACTATTATCAAAGCTCCAGTTTGTTCCATTATATCTCAGATAACCAGTTGAAAAACCAGCCAACAAGTAAGGTACTTTTGTGTTGTCAATCGTCCAGATTTGCGCTGCGCTACCATCATAATCCGTACCCGTCAAACCGATTCCTGCTGATAATTTGTAAGGATTAGCAGCGGTTATTGTTGCGGTTCCGCCTAACAAAACATCCGTTCCATTAATGGTAACCTTGCTATTGGCTAATGATGAATTTGGAATATTGGCAGTTATCAGTGTAGTTCCAAAGAATGTCAATCCACTTCCTAATTTTATTTCCTGCGCATCGGCAGTCGCTCCGGTGGAGTTACCCAACAGCGAAACGGCACCTACCTGTTGAAGTTTTGAATAAGTAACTGCATTGGTTCCTATAGTTAATACAGGAGACAATGATGTAGTTCCAGAAGCTGTTCCTGTAACATCTCCCAATGCAGAAAAATTGATACTTTGATTGGCTGTCAAATAAGTCGAATTATCATAACCTACATTACCACTACCGTCCAACTTAACAAGTCCGATTCCATTCGTTGTACCCAAAAGACCTGCTGCCGTATTGGTTACAAGACCTTTTGAAGTTAGCCCATTAACTATTAATCCGGAGAAAGAAGGAGTACTTGTAGAGGCAATGCTTTGAGGTAATGTTAGTGTAACAGCTCCGGTAGAAGCTGAAGTTATTACTTGATTAGCAGTTCCGGTAATNGAAGTTACAGGAGTAGCTGCGCCGATAATTTGTCCACTGCCATTGGTAGCTACATACAATGAAGAAGCCGGAACTGCAGCACTGTTTANTTGATTGGCATTCCAATAAGCTCCAGTATTAAGAATTGTAGCTGTTGTTCCGCTGGTTGACACAGCCGCAGCCGTTGTTGCGGTTACTGTGCCAACCTTATTNTTAAACATTTGCCAGTCTANGGAAGATAAGTACCCATCTGCACCACTTGCTGCTGGAGCAATCCCGAATGCACCGGTAGAGCTGTTATAGCTTAAAGGAGCAGTTGCCGATAGCGATGAAAGAGTAAGGTAGTTCGGAACCCAGTTTATCCAGACTTTGTTTATCCCGTCATATTTCAACAGATTGCCATCGGCAAGGCTTGTGTAAGCAAGTCCTGCACCTTTCAGTTTATCTACGCTCGAAGCACCCAATGTTCCCGAAACATCACCACTTATAGACAAGGCTGTTGGAGCAATAGTTTTTAAAACTCCTGCATTCGACAAAACCACATTATCGGTGTTGGTACCTGCTTGAAGTCCTGCAATAGCCAAAGTATTGGTAGCATCGGTTACAATCGTAGTAGCTCCCGTCAATGCTCCACCCAAGGCAACATTGCCGTTGGATACCATCAATCCATTGTTGGCCGATATAAGAACTGGAACAGCCGGTGTTGTTGCAACGCCATTGACCTTAGAAACAAGATTCCCATTTGTGGCTGTAAATGTATTGCTCCCGATAATAGTAGCATCAGTGGTGGCTGCAACTCCGTTTATGGTAGTTCGAACGGTATTGATTGTAGGATTAGAAACCGTATTACTGTTAATCATCGGAACACCCGCACCAACAACACCATTAACAGTGGTACTCAAACTATTGACTGAGGAGGTATTGACTACCGTATTTACAGCCGGTGCTGTTGTAGCAATACCATTTACTGTTGAAGTAATGGTGTTTACCGTATTGTCTAAAATATTGGTTGTCGGGGTACTTCCACTTCCGGAAGTCACCAAATTGCCGGAAGCATCAAAGCCTAACCCCTTGACAATTGTTCCGTTTGTAAGAGCTAAATCAGCTGACACACCATTAACAATGCTAGTCAGTTTCCCTGAGGCACCTGTTAATATATTTGTCGTTGCTTTGTCTATAATAGATTTAATACTATCTGATACAGGAGAAGTATTCAGCAAATGACCTAACTCATTTTTATCCAAATCAACCTGAGTTGCTTTGATGGTTGACCCTACCCCATTTTGAACTGTTAGCACAGAACTGTTACTGGTCAGATTATTCCCCTGAATTGTTCCCGATATGATTGCATTATTAATCACCCTAACTATGGAATCTCGGACTGTTGTATTCTGATTCAGAGAGTTCGCTATCAAGGTTGATAATTCTGATTTGTTGACAACTTGTACCCACTGTGACAAATCTATATTCCAATAATAAATACCTTTTGCTGCTGTACCAGAATCATTAAAAATAACCATTCCACTTACAGGTATTCCATCCAAGGTCCAGGTATTTAAATTGTTAAGTTGAATCCTCGGCAGGCGAAATCCTTTTGTCAGACTTTCCAGTTCAAGCAAGGACCCTGATTGAATCACCGTTGGGTTATCTCCTATTTTGTTCTGACCATATGTTGGCAAAGCTAATGCCGTCAACATCGAGAATAAAAAAAGGTATTTTTGTTTCATAACTGAATTTTTTGTTTATATAATATTGTTAATGTGTTATTCCTCGCCTTTTTCCATACATTGATCGGGTTTATTTCGTTTCCTTCAACTCATGGGTAAACAGGATTAATTCGTTTTATCCTGATTCGACATATAAGCATAGTCCAGCGAGTCATGACCAACTTCCTTTCTGGAATTGAGTTTTTGTTTTTCCGCCACCCTACGCATGATTATACGGATTGACAAGCTTGTTTTATTGGTTACAGTTGCAATTTGCAATATCGACATATTGAGATTCATCAGTTTAATGACAAGCTCCTCTAGCTTTGTTAATTTTCTATATTTTGTTTTCTCCAAATGCCTTGTGCTATTTTCAACCAAACGTTTATTCCGACGTTCTCCCGCTTTACCTCTTTTACTCGCAACCAAAACATTTTTTGTATTAGTAACCCAATCCACTATCTGAGAACTCTCCGATTCATGATTATTATCTACCATAGCATAGGACGTAAAAGACCCTAAATTCGCATAAATCGGAGGACATATTTCAAATAGCTGAAACAGGAACAAATCCTGACAACCATTGATCATACATGCACATAATTCAACAATAGCCTGACTATCGTTGCCATATTTTAACAGTGTCTTTGCATGACGCACTGTGTTTCCTTTCTTCAGTTCACGAATAATAGTTTTAATATAATCTTGCGTAGGAAATACTTCATCTTTTTTTTCATTGAATTCATGAACATTACTTATATTAAGCAATTTTAAAGCAGGTTCATTGATCTCTACTAAGTTGCTTTGTTTATCGAAAACAAGTGTATACGCAGGCAGAGACTTCAACATCACCATCATCTCCTGTAAATTTTCTGTAATTGAAAGATATTTATACATAATGTGAATAAAGTTTAATTATAAAACCTAAATCATATAGACAAAATACTTATTAGCAAGCCAATATCTATTTTCGAGAACCTGTATCTTGCAAAATCATATAATACATGAATAATCTGTAGAGGCATTACTTTCCTGCCTAGAAATTTCGACTTTACAAATACTAATTTTCCTATCAATATCAACATACTTGTCAGTTAGAATTTCGCTTTCAAGCCCAACAACAAGCTCTAAACAAGAAAGATGATCCTTAAATTTATGAAGTTGTTTGACATAACTTTCTAGTTCACCAACTCCATATAACTTATGTATAATTACCTTCTCATTCTTTAACATCGGTTGTATTTAATGAATCAACAAAAACAATTAAGAAATCACTCTTTTATAATTGGTTCAAAACCTATTTATCTAACAATTACATATAATTCATTATCTGAATATTGGACTTTCGGTATAAAAAATAGTTGCCCCTTTTACAATTCAATCAAAAAAACTCAAGTTGTCAAACTTTAAAATGTCTGCAAAATCACTATCAATAGCCAACTCACACANAAGTTAAATATAGAATTACTCATATTCATACTTATTTCTCAAATAAATAATATTATTTCAATTTATAAAATATTAGCTATCGTTATGAAATAATTATAAGTTATGTGATTCGNTATACTACAATTTTCAATTAGTTATTTCCATTACAAAAATAGCTATCTAAATAAATGATAATATCATATTGGCATATAACAAATATATTACTCAACAAAAAGTAAATAATAATCGTTCATTTACAACCCAATACAACAGCACCAGGAGAGAATACAGCAAAAAAGCATCAGCATGTTTTTATCAAAACATACTGATACTTTATGATAAGACGTAAAAGCTCTAAATATGTGATCAAAATAGTTGTTACTATCATTCTTAGTTCTTAAATATAACTTAATTGATAAAAATAGAAGACGGGTATTACATATCTATTACATTGACAAAGCATAGATATCGCAATCAGTCCAACAAAAAAAACAGATAAACAGATAAACAGATAATAGCCAACAACATATCCAGAATCAAACTAAAAAAGCATTCAAATAGAAAAGTGTTCAAAATGGAGGTATTTCACATATATAAAGACTCAGCAAAGAATTCGTTTAAAAACTGTCCCGACTTTTCAGCAGATCAAGCAGCAAAGCCAAACGATCTAGCGCTAACCATTGATTCCCTTATNGACTTGAAATTATAACTGTATTGTGTAAAAAGGATCTTTGAAAAAGGGCAACATTGTTTAGTTCCTANTATTTCTATCAGAAGGCTTAAAGCCATATGATAAGTGTAGAGCTCGAATACACGGGCTATGCTCATTGAAAAAAATAAGTTCATCTCTTATTGAATAAGTTGACTTTCGCACAGGAAATGTTCACCTGTTCAGTGAATGACTTAGGTTGTTCTATAGATTTTGGTATATATTAACCATATTCGAAGATATTCAAGATCTATTCTCATTCATATTCAACTAATATGTAGCACTTTCTAATTTAGCCATACATCATTTTAGTTGTTTAATGACATATAATTAATAGGTATAGACGCTTAGACCGCAGGATTTCTGACAACAAGATTACCTTTGTCAGAGGAGACAAAAGATAGATTTGAAGGTCTGAATTTACTGCTGATGCACTAAATTTTTAAAATGTCCAATATATCGTTGACATACAATGGCATGAAAGTCATCTTTGATTTTACAATTTGAATTGAAAAAGGTAATTTTGTGGATTTTAAAATGATAGCCACATAATTATCATGCATACGGGCAAATTTATTTTCTCTCAAATACTGGATATTGTTAGCCAATACGAGTTCAATAAGCTTGTAAAGCCTTACAAAGGAAACTATCACATTCGAGAACTTGACTGTTGGAATCAATCATTATTTTAGTCAAACACATTAACACTTTAGTGCATCAGCAGTAGTCTGAATTCAATAAAATTCACGCTTAGATTTCATCAAGATGAAGCTTTTCATAAATGCCTTTCTGATATAAAGTGGGAGAATGGATATCAATGTAAGAATTGTAGCTATACTAGCTATTGATCAGGTGTAAAACCTCACTCATGAAGATGTGTAAAGTGGAGTTCCGATGAAAGTCCTACTTCAGAGACAATGTTCGATAAATGCAAAATTTCTATTCATATTGCATTTTATATTGTTTTTCGACTTAGCTCAAAGAAGAAAGGAATGTTCTCGTTAGAGTTGTCAAATGAGTTTGGACAGCGCCAGCAAAACTTATTGGAAGTTTAAATGGAAAGTAGGTTGAACTACTCTCTTTCTGAGGAAGTTCATGTTGATGAATGTTTTATTGGGGGCGAGGAAGAACAAAAAACAGGGTCGAAGCAAAGGCAAGAAAACGTTAGTAATTGCTGCCGTGGAAAAGCTTCCATTCAATGGTGATGGTGGTGCGTATGCTCAAATCATAGAGAATGGTTCAAGCGCCTCTTTTCTTCCATTTTTCGAAGCTCACATATCGAAAGATGCAGAAGTTATTACTAATAAATGGAGACAGGATATAGACCATTAAACAACCACCCCCAAAGGAGGTGGATTTTTAAGTCATATTAAAAAGGGAATATCCTAAATTGAAACAGATTCCATCAAATGGAGGTAAGAATCATCCATATATGCACATTCATATTATGAATTTAAAAGGCTAGTTGAGAGGAATGGTCTATTAAGAACTAAAACAGTTAAATACAAAAAAATAATTCTGCGGTCTAACCGCCTATACCTATAAACTAATATAGCTATGATCTCGCGGAACAATAAATAACAGCTTGGATTACGCGTTTTAACGCCGATAGATGCACAGGTAGCTGTTTTACTTATTTCAACGTTCCATGTAAAAGTCGTTTGCAGTACAGAATAGTTCTAACAATTTGCCTATTGTAATTACATGGGGCTAATATTTTATATTCATTCAATTTCACAGTCACAAATACAATAAAACAGACTTCTACAATACAACATTTTAAACATTTTTCTTATTCCGAACCTAGATTATTACCTTCTAAAGAATAGAAATAAAATCTCTAAGATCAGTACTTTCAGGAAGATTCAACTTCTTTTTTAAGCGCACACGAGCAATTTGAATAGAGCTGGGAGAAACATTAAACAAAAAAGCAATTTCTTTTGTACTAATATTCATTTTAATACAGGCGCAATGTTTAACATCATTTGCAGTCAAAGAAGAACAATATAGCTTTAAGTTTGAAATAAAATCAGGATGCAATTTATCAAAATTATCAACAAATATTTTCCAATCACGACCAACATCAACATAGCTATCTATTGTTTTAAAAATATTGCTAAATACATTGACATCATATTTATTTTTGTAAATAATTTCATTTAGTTCATTCATAATATTGGCTACCGCATCATTTTTCTTGTTTATATACAAAGAATCTATAACCACTCGGTTAATCAACTTTTCTCTTTCTTTCTCTTCTGTAATATCAATTACTGTAACTTTAATTGATTTAATCCCGTTTTGCCAAAAACTAACAATGCGTAAATCGTATACTTCAATCCGATTGTTTCTAACTACACTTCTCAGTGTGAGTTGATAATAATTTGAATGGCCTCTTTTATCATTCCACAGCTTATCATATAATTTTAAAGCAGAAATTTGATCGTCTGGATAAATCAACTCAATATGGTTCAATTTCATAAACTGATCACTTGTATCTACTCTCGCAATGTCCAATAAGGCTTTATTTACATATATATGTCTATTTTTACTCAATACAAACACACCCAAAGTCGAATTTTCTATAAACGCTCTCAATCGTTCTTCATCATATCGCAATTGATCATTTAGAGAAGTCAGATTACCAATTTCCTGTACATTCCCAAAAAACAATTCTTTACTTTTTGAGTAATTGACAAAATGTCCGGTTCCACATATAGTCTTTTCTACCCCTTTATTGTCTGTTATTCGATATGTTTCATTAAATTTGGATCTATTTTTAAAGGCGCGGTAGACACTCATCCTCACATTCTTAACAACTTCGGGACTCATAAATTTAAAAACGTCTGAATATTCATCTGAATAATCGGCTGAATATTCATCTTTATGCACTCCGAATATTTCATAAACTCCTCTTGAACAATGGAATTTTCTTGTTGAAAAGTCAATATAAAAATATCCAACAGTTACAAAAACCTCAGCCTTGCTCAATAATTCCTGATTAACCTCTACTTTTTGCTTTAAAATTTCTTGCTCTGTTATATCCGTCGTAATAGCAATGATTCGACTGACATCCCCATCTGAATCTAGTTGAGGTATAAGCACTGACTTAACAATTCTCAAGCCTTTTGGCAGTATAAGCGTGCTAAACTCCTCGGTTGTTATTTTTAACTCTATACATTTTTTAAATTTTTCGCGAACATTATTTTGAGAACTAAAAACATATATTTCATCCAATCTTTTTCCAAGAACCTGAGATCTAACAAGACCTAGCAATTTTTCACATCTGGAATTTATTTCCAACAATAAAAATTGAGAATTTTCAAGAACCTCAAAAAGGCAAACACTTTCATGCAAGTTTCCAAATACCTCACGATAAAAGCTTTTTGTATCAGAAACATCGCTAATCTGACTTATTCTATATGAAATGCCTTTAATAGTAAAAACTGAAGTTGCAACCTCAATCGGCAAATAGTTACCATCACTCGATTGATAATAGGATATATAATTGGCCAAAGCCAAGCCTTTAACATTTAGTGAAAAAAGTGAATTTATATCTGAAAGCGTCATTTCTAAAAGCTCACATCTTGTATAGCCTAATAACTGACACGCCTTATCATTTACATATACAAAGCGTTTAGAAATCTCATCATTAACCATCACAGCATCAGCAATATTAGCAAGAATACTTTCAAGAATGCACAATTCTCGTTCATATTCTTGTTGGCTACGTGGTTTTTTAACAGGATCTTTTACTGTAGGAATTTCGTTTGCATCTATTTTAACATTTTTCATAAAAAAATTATTCCGATTTGAGTCTATTTCGATTAAAACTTTATTGTGATATAATTCAGCAGAATGAAATATCATAAAGTACACTAGAGAATACCATGATTAAATCGTCAAAGCCAAATTTATTAAATTTAAAGCAGCACTTAGCAATACGGTATTCTTTTGCACCTCCAAATTATCTCTAGTTTGTGGTTAAAAAGCTTATAACAGTTAATTCTTTGCTTTTATTGTACAAAAGCTGGATTTAACCGACTCTTGTAAGCAAACCATGCCAACTAAAAAATCAATTTATGTTTTGTAAACCAAATATTTAAGACCAAAACTTCAAAAATCACATAGAAGGTTAGGCTTCGAATCCTTTTAAAAATGGTTAGTACAGATAGCTTTCTCGATTATTTTTTGATTTCAAACACGAAAAAGACAAAGCAAAAGTATAAAAAAAATATTCTTTGGAATTTATTTTTAACATTATCAAATTTGATGTTACTAAAAAAAAAGAGATCAACGAGATTCTGCACAGGCGAACTTTCTAAATGAATAGAAAGGTTCTAACGACTTTCCAATAGACTACCCAGTCAGTCAAATGTACCCAAGCGAGATTAGCGATTTATAGTCAATAAATGAAACTTCACAACTATGAAATAGCAACGAAATAATAAACATCATATTTATTATCATTGCCCTCCAATAGCCTTATCCTCTTCTATTATTCGCACCGACAACATAATGGCATTAAGCATCGTGAAAGTTATTGCCGTAAAATACAAACCAAAAATCAATGGAATAAGTGCAATTTCAGCAATGACAATTATATAATTCGGATGTTTAAAGTATTTGTAAGCCCCTACCTTTACCAGTGAAGCATTCGGAATATGATAGATTTTTGTATTCCAATATTTACCCAACGACAAAATAACCCAAACTTTAAGAGCTACCAGAAAGAAATAGGAAACAAGTAAAAACATACTGAACGAAACCGATTGCTTTGCAGAATACTCAATTATCAGCGAAAGAAAAAACAACACATGAAGCGTCACAATAAAAGGATAATGCTTTTGGCCCGACTCTACAGCCCCTTGCTCCAACAGCCATGCTTCATTTCTTCCGGACAAC
>JGI24139J26690_1000076_pt1 | contig 12238 bp, 12 predicted proteins | sample BarGraIncu00221A_FD_26690 | JGI IMG/M metagenome (IMG submission 26690)
TAGCGGTGGAAGAGCAGGTCCTGGCGGCCCAGGCCCAGGCGGCGAAATGCCGGAAGATATGTAAAATCGTTCAGAAATATCAATCCAGGGTTCCCGGAGAGATTTCAACTTTCCGGAACCTTTCTTTTTTCCAATTTTTAAAAAAGTATTTTGTAAGAGAAGAAATCTTTACCGGCAGAAAGCCATTTTTATTTCATTGAAAGCAGATAGCTGTCTACAGAAATATCTCCGGAAATTAAAATGTCGGAAAGATAGAGCAAAAGTCGTTTTTAGAGCCGTTTTTAGAAAAATTAACGCATTAAAAAATTGTTACCTGGCTTCGTAGCAGGAGATCTCCCTTGCGTCCACTATTACTGGTTTTCCCAGTTCGTTTGAAATGACGCTTTTCACCCTTGCAATAGACCTGCATTCAAGCTGAATACGGGCAGAAATGGCTTCTCGTTCTTCAGTATACAAACCGTTTGAGCTGAGAATGGAATGAGCGGAGATTTGCATCTGCACAACCTTTGCTATGAGACCTGGGGTCCCATCCTTAATGTCCTGAAGGGTTGTAGAAGTCAGGAGAACATTATCCCCTGCATTGAGCCCGAGTACTCCTAAGAAATTTTGAGGATTCCGGACCTCAAGAGTCCTGAGATTATGCTTCTTCAGAATCTCGATCACAGAATCACCAATTCCTGTTAACGCGATGTACTCCATGGGATCACCCGTACATTGGGAATTCCTTCTTTACTTCTCCTTTTTGCTCTGTGGTCTGAACATCCTCAGCGAGTCTCTGGAGCTCGATTTCTATGCGTTCAGCCTGCTCTATAAGCCTCTGGGTATCCACTGAAAACCCATAAAGTTCGTTTAGAACTTCGATTACAGAAGAAGCAGCCCTTGGGTCAGGATTCTGAGTCCTTGTAGCCCCAAGCAGGCTAAGTGCAGGAATCCCACGCAGCAGGCATTCAGACATTACACTGCCTGAAATCCCGGAGATAGTCCCCATCTGGAAAATCTCCACTTTCTCCTTGAGCCTCTCCAGCATCTCCGGTGTGGTGGCTGCTCCGAAGACTTTGTGCCCACTATCCATAATGGCAATCCCTGCAATGGAAACGACTTCTTTCACATTAATAGACACGGTCCAATCCATCAGGGCATTGCTGACATCGTAAGAGACTGTGTGACTGATAGGAATATCGGAAATTACTATAATCAGGTTATGCTCCACGCTTTCGTAGATCCTCACGGGCATATTTATAAGTCCCTCATAAAGCACTGCAATAGAAGGGAAATACCTGGATTCAATGGAGCCAATGTATTCCATATGCATTTCTTCGATCATATGCTGACTGGCAATATTCCCCACAAGCCCGATCCCAGGAAAACCTTCAATTAAAATAGGGTTTTTTGACTGCACGGGTTTGGTAATAATCTTCACATCATTGTTGTCATAATCCGTAGTTGACAAGTAACCACCTCGATAAAATACAACCCCTATGATTATATCTGACCTAATCCTAGATAAATAAGTTTATTAGCAGCAGCCCGGGTCTGCGTTACTTTCTGTACTGACGTCACCAAAAAAATTTATGCAATGAGACCGGGATTCCGAATTCCATAACCCTCTTTTTTATTAAAAGAGAATCGTTTTAATATATATCTTTTCTTATGACAGAGAAAAATAATTCAGATAAAAATATTTAGGATAAATATAAGGTCACACCCGCCCAATTGAAATTACCTGAAGGAAGGCTGATTTTCGAAGAGTGGGCAAAAGGAAAAAAATATAATTGAGAAAAAGAGCCACAAAGAAGAGCTCACAAAAGGATACAAAAATACGAAAAGAAGGAGAAAAATTCATGGAAAAATCTATTCTCTATCTCGATAGTGTAGGAGAGGCAAACACAGAAGCAGTTGTTGAGGCGGCGGCAAAAAGAGCAACAGAGNTGAAAATATCTCATATTGTAGTAGCGAGTACCAGTGGGAAAACAGCTCTAAAAATGGCAGAAGCGGTAAAGGGCTGCGGCATAAAAGTCATTGGAGTAAGCCACCAGTATGGGCAGAAAGAAAAAGGCGAGTGGGAAGTGGAAGAAGAGTATAAAAGGAAACTGGAAGCCCTCGGGGCAGTAATTACGACTCAATCCCATCTGTTTTCCGGAATAGAACGCTCGATCACAAAGAAGTTCGGAGGATATTCCAGGGTGGAAGTTATTTCCGATGCTCTCAGGTCTCTCTTCGGGAAAGGCTTCAAAGTAGCTATTGAGGTTGCAATTATGGCAGCTGACTCAGGCTATATCCCTGTCTCCGATACCACGGAGATTATAGCCATAGGAGGCACGAGATGGGGCGCAGATGTGGCTCTTGTACTCAGACCAGCCCATAGTGGAGATTTCTTCTCCCTGCAGGTTCGGGAAATCATTGCCATGCCGCGAGCAAAAGAAGATTAAGGCAAAAAGAAAATCAGAAAAAATAGAAATCGTAGATTCGAATGTAAACGTTTACAATTAACTGACTCCAAAATTTAGAACTAAGAAAAAAACGCCTAGCACAAAAACTCAGTCCAGAAGCTTATAACTACTGAAAACACGGAAAACAAGGAAAGATTGCGCCCTTCAGGCTATCTCAAAACTACATTTGACTCTACAATTGGGACAAAATATTCTACTACAAGACCAATCCGCACCTGAATTTCAGAATAATTTCCTGTTTGAATTTAAAGTAATTATTGCCCATTATCCAATTGTAGAAATGGGTCGAGTTTTGAGACGGCCTGTGTAATACCTTTCTTCCGTGTTTTCCGAGCTGGCAGTTGTTAGCCTCGTTTTTTGATATTGATGGAGCTAGAATTGGGGCATGGGAACTACAGAAGCCTGTTTTTACCACAAACTGCCAAATATAGCTTAGAAAGCTTATAAACTGTCCCCAAAGATAAATATATCTGAGGGGCATCTATAACGCCGACATGTCAGCAATATTCGAAATTCTCGACAAGGACGCAGGCGGCAGAATAGGAAAGCTCAGGACCCCACATGGGATTATTGAGACACCTACAGTCATGCCTGTAATTAATCCTAATATCCAGCTTATCTCCCCGAAAGAAATGAGAAGCTTCGGGGCAGAGATCCTGATTACCAATTCCTATATAATCTACCGCAAGGAAGAGCTGCGCAAAATTGCTCTNGAGAAAGGGCTGCATGAGCTCCTGGGTTTTGACGGGNCCATTATGACTGATTCNGGTTCNTTTCAGCTTTCAGTATACGGGTCCGTGGAAGTAACGAATGAGGAAATTCTCGAGTTCCAGCAAAAGATAGGAAGCGACATTATTGTCCCCCTTGACATTCCTACACCTCCGGATGTTCAATACAGAAGGGCTGAAGAGGAACTTGCAGTCACAGCCGAACGGCTGGAAGCTGCCCGCAAGTTTATTCAGGGTGAACAACTCCTTGCTGGGCCAGTCCAGGGTTCAACCTATCCTGAATTAAGAGAAAAAGCCGCATCCCACCTCAAAGGCCTCAATTTTGATGTGTATCCTCTGGGAGCAGTTGTCCCGCTCATGGAGTCCTACCGTTACGCAGAACTTGTTGACGTGATTGCGGCAGCCAAAAAAGGGCTTTCCCCCGCCTCACCGGTCCACCTTTTCGGGGCAGGGCATCCCATGATGTTCGCCCTCGCAGTGGCGCTGGGCTGCGACCTTTTTGATTCGGCAGCCTATGCCCTTTATGCGAAGGATGGGCGCTATATTACTGTGACCGGGACATATCATGTGGAAAAACTAAATTACCTGCCCTGTTCCTGTCCGATCTGTTCAAAATACACCGCCGAAGAACTTAAAAAAGCGGATAACAAGGAAGAACTTCTGGGAAGGCACAACCTCTACGCAACTTTTGCTGAAATCCGGCTGATTAAACAGTGCATAAAAGATGGAAAATTGCTCGAACTTGTAGAGCAGCGCTGTCGTGCTCATCCAAGGCTTCTTGACGGGCTGAAAAAATTCTATACCCACTCCCCCTGGCTTGAACAATTTGACCCGGCCACAAAAGGAACCTATTTCTACTGCGGTCCGGAATCCGCCTCTCGTCCCGAAGTCCTGCGTTATGGAAAACGGCTGGAAAGGTTCAGCCTGGAAGGCTCGGTACTTATTCGCACAGGCCCTGTAAAGGGAGAGGGAAGCTACGACCAGCTCCTTACTTTCAAAGCACCATTCGGGGCATTTCCTGTTGAAATGGAAGAAGTATATCCTTTCAATGCCGAAGTCTCGAAATTTCCGGATTACGAAGCTCTCAGCACAGCCTTCACAAATACTCTTAAACTCATGGACCTTAACTCGCAAGCAGAATATACCTTTATCTGCGAAAAAGAGTTCAGGCATCCACTAATTGAAGAGATAAGTAAAAAAGCAAAACTCGTATACAGGGAAGCCTGGAAAAAGGAATAAAATATAAGCAATTAAATACGCTTTTTAGGGGCAGGTTAACGATGCTGAACATTTCATAAGTCCTTCAGACTTCCTAATGAGTCCTTCAGACTTTCTCATAAACGAAACTCTGCCTCTGAAAAAATAAAAAGAAAAACTTTTTGAGATGCTAATCTTTATAGGACTTGGTGCAAACAACCCTCTAAATCGAGACAGAGCCTGAAGTATAAAATTCCTGAAGTATAAAATTCCTGATATAAAAACTTCGTAGAAATTAGAAAATACAGGTGAAACTATTGTCCCTTACAGCAAGAATCGGGGAACTCAGCCCTTACCTTCGGCTTTTGAGACCCGAACTCTACTACATGGACCTTACCCTCCCGGCCTCAAGTGCAATTCTGGCTTCATATATAGCGACCGGAGGGCTTCCTGAACTCACCCCTTTCGTGATTGCCGTAATAGGCGGCTTTGCGGCGATTACCAGTTCATACGTATTTAATGATTGCTGCGATGTTGATATCGATACTATCAACCTGCCAGGCCGCCCCTTGCCCTCTTCCAGAGTATCAAAGAGTTCGGCGCTTGCTTATGCCCTCCTGCTATTAGTCATCGCAGGCGCAACAGCTGCCTACCTGAACCCTGAATCCCTCCTGATCCTTTTTATCGCGGCCGGGACTATCACCATTTATTCAATCTTTGCAAAGAGGAACACTTTTCTAAGCTTTTTGCCTGTAGGTATCTCCTACGGGCTTGTGCCTATAGGCATATGGCTTGCCTTTGATCCTGCGGGCCTCCTTAAAAGCGGGGACGGGGTAATACTACCTCTGACGGCTATCTGTTTCGGGCTTATGATGTGCGTTACCGATTGGGCCTTTACCCTTGGAGGTGTTGCCAGAGACGTAGAGGGGGACAGACTGAAAGGTGCCCCTACAATGCCAGTGACCTTTGGGATTCCCTTTACCGCCAGATTCGTTACTTTCTGGTGGATTATCGGAGTTATTGCTTCAGTAATCATAGGCTGGTCTGCCCATCTTGGGCCTGTGTACTTCGCAGGAGCCCTTGCATCAGGGCTCTGGATGCTTGCTCAATGTTTTGACTTTATCAAACATCCTACCCCGGAGAGAGGCGGGGCGCTCTTCCTTAACGGATCAAACTACAGAGCAATTATGTTCGGGTCTATGATCCTGGATGTGGTGCTGTGCATTTATGCAGGAGCTTACACCTCCATTCTCTGGTGAAAAAAGGTAGGGAAAATGGACGCGGATATTATTGTAATTGGGGCATCCCCCGCAGGGCTGATGGCTGCAAGGAACGCCTGTGAAAAAGGCTCTTCAGTTCTTTTGCTGGAAAAAAAAGAAGAAATTGGGAATCCTCCTCATCCTGCAAATTCTTTTTTTAAGGGTATGCTTGATAAATGCGGAGAGGTAGCAGACCCGTCTTATGTGGTGCATTATCTTAAAGGCATGCAGATAATTTCTCCGTCGGGAAGGATAGTAGAAGTTGTGACTCCCGGATATGCTATTGACAAAACAAAGTTCGACCGGTTTTACGCGGAGAAAATAATGAAAACCGGTGTAGACCTTCGAAAAGGGATAGAAGTACATGACATTCTCAGGGACGGGAAAAAGTTTTCTGTCAATACCTCGGCCGGAGTTTTCAGATCAAAACTAGTTATCATCTCCGACGGTATAAATTCAAAGATGGCATCCATTCTCGGGCTGAATACAATGAAGCACCCTGAGGACATTGCCTGGGGAATCGAACTGGAAGTTAGGGCTCCTGATCTTGGAAAACCGAAGATGTTTGAGTATTACATAGGGAATCATGCCCCAGGCTGGAAAACTACATACTCTCCAAGAGGAGGGGACAATGCCGCAATCGGAGCCTATGTTCGCAGATGCGGGAAGGATGCAACGCCTTACCTGAATGCATGGGTTGAAAAGTTCAAAAAGCTTAAAGGGCTCGAAGAGCTTGAAATTCTAAGAACACTTTCCGGTGGAGATCCCATAGTGACACTTCCAAATGAGTACATAACCGATGGGATCATGGTCGTAGGCGGGGCAGCCGGTCAGTCCGGGATAGGCTATGCAATGAGAGCAGGCCAGATATGCGGAGATGTTGCTGCAGATGCCATAGGGAAGGGAGATGTCTCAAAAAATGCCCTCTCAGAATACCGGAAGACCTGGGAGAAGGAGTTTCGGGCAGAACATTACCTGGGCCGCATGGGGCTTGAAACACTCCGAAAAATGACAGATCGGGAAATTGATGAGATGGTGGCGGTTTTTGAGAAGGAAGATCTGTCATTCATTCATGGAAGTTCAGTTGAGCAGGCGATGCAGGTCTTTGCATTCATACTGAAGAAAAAACCCTCTGCAATATGGAAGTACAGGGCACTCCTAAGGAACAAATGAATCTGGGATTTAAAAGACAAGCGAAAAAGAACAGAGCTGAAGCAAACACGCATCAGATACCAGATGCAGGAAAGAATATGCAGTACGATTTGTACAAAAGCCCACTTCTCAGAGTTTATACAGAAATAGAAGACGGACACATGAGGATGAAGACCAGCGGGGCCGCGTCCATTCTCATGAGAAAAAATCTTGCGAAAAACCTCTCAATTTTTGAAGGCGAGAAACCTGCAAAAGTAGAAGCAGACAGGCTCATCTGTTCAACCTGGATGCCCCCGATACCGAGCCCGGGTTTTGACCGCCTGGTTAAGAGCCAACTTTCCTCGATTCGAGGAAAAATGATTCCTGATCAGGTCACGATCTCAATTACTGAAGAGTGCCCGAATAACTGCATCCACTGCGCCCTTCCTGATACGAAAAACCGGGCGAAGCTTACAAAGGAAACCGTGAAATCGACAATTGACCAGATTCTCGAAATGGGCACAACCTTTGTGATCTTTGACGGAGGCGAGCCCCTCACCTACCCTGGCTTAGAAGACCTGATAAGGTATGTGGACCCTGAAAAAGCCATTACTGGTATGTTCACCTCTGGAGTTGGGATGACTGAAGAACGAGCCAGAAGCCTGAAAGAAGCAGGCCTTTATTCCCTGACGGTCAGTTTTGACAGTGCGTACGAGGATAAACACGATTATGTAAGAGGCAGGAAAGGAGTGTTCAAAAGTGCAGTTGAAGCAGTCAAAAGTGGACTTAAGGCAGGACTGCTTGTAAATATATATGTTGTACTTTCCAGGGACAACGTAAACGAGCTTGAAGAACTATATACACTTGCAGCAAAGCTTGGAGTCCACGAACTTTCCTTCTACGAAATAGTTCCCACTGGAAGATGGATGGATCGTGCTTCCGAAATCATGACCCCAGAAGAAATGAGAAAATTTGACAATTTTGTGTCAAGAGTAAGGGAAAAAGAAGGCCCAAGAGTTTTTGCTATCCCGCAGGTCATGAAGGCTACAGGTTGTATGGCAGGCAGAAAGTGGTTGCATATCACCCCTGAAGGGAATATCCTCCCCTGTGCCTGTATCCCTATTCCATATGGGAATGTCCATAGAGACAAAGTAAGAGATGTCTGGAAAAAAATCAGAGAAGATCCTGCATATAATGCAAAGTGTTGCCTTATGAGGAACCCTGAGTTCAGGGAGAAGTACCTGAAAATTCGAGAGTAAATTNGGGGCAAAAGCTCCAAATCCTACTCTATTAATACCTCTTTTCAGAATGAAAAGCAAGAGCTAAAAGCGGAAGCTAAAAAAGTTGAGTTATCCCGATCAAAATAGTCAATGAGGATAAGAGTAAAAATAAGTAACAGGTGCCAGATTCGTCAGATGAGAAAAATGGGATGCAGGTTAAATAACCTGCAATGGAAATTAAAGCATCTCGGCGACGCAAATTCTGTTTTGTGAGACGAATTAGACTAAACCAGATCTCTGAAGAGTCATCAGGTCTTCGGTGGTGAGCTTTGCTCCGCCCTTGAACTTATCGAAGATGGATTTGGCATCCTTCTGGAGTTCGGACTTGACAACACGGGATTTTCCATCTTTGTCTTTCTTCTTGAGTTTGAAAATCTCTTTGTCAATATCTCGAATTTCTTTTTGAGCGTTGATGAAAACTTTGTGCTGTTCGTCAGCTGCTTCCTGGGCTTTTACGAATTCCCTGTGGGCGATGTCAGATTCTGCCCTGGTCCTGTCAGCTTCTTTGAAAGCAGTGATCATCTTCTCGTGATATTCCTGGGCCTGCCTGGCATACTCTGCCAGTTGGTTATGGAATTCTGAGGCTTCATCCCTGATCTGCTGAGCTTCATCGAGAATGACCTTCAGTTCTAGATTGCCCTCGAGCTGAACTTTTTTGACCTGATACTGCTTTTGAAGCAGAGTAATCTTGCTAACAAGCTCTCTTTCCTTGGTTGTGCTCAGGACTTCGGTTTGCTGGGTAAATTCAAGCCGATCAATATCTTTTCTAAGGGCTTTGATAGAAGGTCCGGCCAGATTATTCTGTTTCCTNATGGAGTCTGCCTTTGAAAAGAGTTCATTTGCCTGTGCGTTGGTATCGTCGCGCTTGTTTTTGTATTCGCTGACCTTCTCATTTATTTCGTCCCTNAGNACTTTTAATTCCTGAGCTTCGTTGATAAGGTCTTTTGTCTTTTTGTTCAGTTCATTACGCTTGGCAGCGAGAGCGCTGGCCTCTGCATTTAAAACGTTTCTTTTTTCCTTGGCTTCTTCAGAAATGTCCTTCAAATCTGATCTTTTTTTCTGCAATTCTTTTAGCATCTCTTATTGTGCCTCCCGGTCCAGCAAAAAAGCTGGCATTTTAGTAGTTCTACTGTTCGATGTCGACATGCTGTGCCTGATTACAAAATTGATAGGAAAGAGATTTAAGAACAGGGATAATGGATTTGAGATCTTTTTTTGTTATGACCACATCCGCATACTCCCTCAGGATGGGCTTGGGATTGAAAGCTATGGCAAAACCTGCCTTCTCAAAGACACAGGCATCGTTTGCGCCATCCCCGACAACTACACACCACTCGGGACGAAGCCCGTTAAGCCGAGACAGTTCCTCAAATACCTCAGCTTTGGAGTCGTTTTGTGTGATGGAGCCTACAACTTTGCCTGTAAGGCAGCCGTCTTCCACAAGCAGTTCGTTGGAAACAACGAAATCAATACCAAGCGCCTTACCTACCTTATCGGCAGAAATTGTAAATCCACCGGAAACCATTGCAGTTTTATAGCCTCTATTTTTGACGTAAAGGATAAGTTCTGCTGCTCCAGGCATAAGATGAATCTGGTTTACCGCATCGAGGGCAGTTTCAAGGGGAAGTCCCTCAAGAAGCCTGACCCTCTCGGCAAGCGCTTGCCCGAAATCAAGGTCTCCACACATCGCTCTCTTCGTAATCTCCTCTACTTTGCTTACAACACCTGCAGCCCTGGCGAGCTCATCGATGGTCTCAGCGTCTATAAGGGTACTATCCATATCAAAAACAATCATTTTGTTTTCAGTGGAATCACGCGTAGGACAGTTCACTCAATCAAAACCTAGACCTGAATATTTATAGATATAGCGGGATCGTTGCCCGAAAAAGGGCATGTTGCCCGGTGCACCTTTCTGGGGGTACATCCGCAACCTGGTATAGTATACTTGCCCTGACATTAAAAGCCCACCAAAGGATAATGTTTTCAAATATAATAGGGTTCTGCAAAATAAAACCATAAAACAACAGCATCGATGTCAACTTTTTTGATTGAAATAAATCACATTCCTTTTAAGCTTTTCGGAGGGGCAACTAAACATACCGAATAAAGATTATAAATAGGAAATAGATTTATAAAATATATGTGATATGTGGGTGGTATTGCCAAAAGGATTATAAACCCTTTAGGAATTCCATTATTGAAGAAAAAGGTCAATGCAGGATTTTGAGAAAAATGGTCAACATAGGCTTTATAAAAATGGGAAACCTGGGAATGAGCCAGGTTATTAATCTGATCCAGGATGAGATTGCAGCGCGAGAGGGAATTACAGTGCGGGTATTTGGAACAGGTGCCAAGATGGGCCCTGCAGAAGCCGCAGATACTGAAAGTTTCAAGGGGTGGAATGCAGACTTTGTGGTAATTATTAGCCCTAACGCAGCAGCTCCGGGCCCCACTGCAGCCCGTGAAGTATGGAGAAACGTGCCATGTATCGTGGTTTCAGATGGCCCAACAAAGAAGGAAGCCAGAGAGGCTTTTGAGCAGGATGGCTTCGGTTATATCATCCTCCCGGTAGATCCTCTCATTGGAGCAAAGAGAGAGTTTCTGGATTCGGTGGAGATGTCAGCCTTCAATTCCGATGCAATGAAAGTGCTCTCTGTTTGCGGTGTTGTAAGACTCATCCAGGAAGAACTAGACAAAGTAACCGAGCAGGTTGCTTCCGGAAGGTCAGGAAAGGAACTTGAGCTCCCGCACATTTTTGCAAAACCGGAAAAGTGTGTTGAACATGCAGGTTTCGCAAATCCCTATGCTAAGGCAAAGGCTCTTGCTGCCCTTCATATGGCTGAAAAAGTAGCACAGGTTAATTTCCCTGCCTGTTTTATGTTAAAGGATATTGAGCAGGTATGCCTTACAGCCGCAGCCGGACACGAGATAATGGGAGCTGCCGCCCATCTTGCAACTCAAGCAAGGGAAATAGAAAAATCCAATGACACCGTTTACAGGCAACCCCACGCAAAGAACGGCACTCAGCTGAGAAAAACCAAATTATACGAAAAACCGGAATAAACCCCAGAAAATCCCCGAAAATCAATCAAGTTTTTAAAACTGGAACCTCGATAGGAGGAGTATAAGGAAAATGTCCCTGAAAAAACGGGGACAAATCCTCCACTAACAAATTTTTTCAATTCATACTTTTAAGATCTGCTCGTAGTTTTATCAGTTTTTGCATATTCTACTTCTTCCAGTACATATGTATATTCCAGAAAAACTGCTGGGAGGTCGATGGTAGCCATGAGATCTACAATCCCAAGAGCGGCAATGACTTTCCCGTCTTTTGAGCGAATGGGAGCAACAACGACATTTTTTCCCTTATACGTACCTTCTATGGGAACTTCATGGGCAACTTTGTTGGTCCTCAATACTTCTTCTAACACAGGTCCTGTATAGTCCCTGTCAAGGATTTTCCCATTTTCAAGGCGGAGCCCTTTTCTTTTGAGACTGCGAATGGTTATAGGGAGCCCAATAAGCGAATGCACTGCAATTGCGATCGCCTCAAGATCTTCGGGGCCTGAGTCTTCTGTTATAGTTAGAGAAATAATATTTTCACCCCCGTGAATTACTGACGGCCGACATGGGCAAAAAGCCAGGAATCTCAGAAATGAAAAACTGGATTCCACTTTCCGGCCTTAGTTAGAATATATTTTTTCCAAAGAATATATAATCACTCCTCATTTTCAAGCGCTTTTATAAAAGCCTGTTTATGCAGTTCCCCGGACTCATGAATTCCCCCCATATCGCCACGAGTCGCCCTACAAGGATAATGCTGGATCAGCAACCCGGCTTTAGGAGGAGCATCTTTCACAGGGACTCCAACGATTTCTTTTGCCATATGCCATGTACTCCCGCAGGGAGCGCCTTTTATTACCTTGACATCTGAAATTTTTCCATCCTTTGTCTTAACTTTCAGGACAGGCGACCCAAAGATGTCCGCAAACGGTCTGTTGAAGTCATTGGGCTCAAGTGTACAGCAGATTTCGTGTACCCCGATATCCATGCCAGACGCTTCGGAAATCTTTTTGAGTTCAGGAATTGAAGCCCTGGAAGGTCCACCTGGAACGATCAGGGAGCGCACACCAGCCTCTGCCGCAAGCTTTGCAATTGAAGATGTCAGGTCTGAATGCAAAGAGTATGTAATT
>JGI24139J26690_1000080_pt1 | contig 11955 bp, 11 predicted proteins | sample BarGraIncu00221A_FD_26690 | JGI IMG/M metagenome (IMG submission 26690)
AAACCGTTAAGTACAGTGTAAATATGTACTTAAGTTATTTCGCGGTGGATACTAAAAGAGAAGTACCCTATCCTTTTTGAAGTAAAATAGCTGCAGGTCCTCAGAGTATCGAGGCCTTTAAAGCCTGTAAGATCAGAGAGCTGGAGGACCTCAAGAGATCAAGGCCTTCCAGTATCTCAAGGATCAGGAGTAACAGCAACCCTTTAAGATTAACATTGCTATTTTTCAGATTTTACATCTAAAAATTATGTATTTTATCTCTTTTCAAGGATCATTTTTTAGTGAAAGCTATTTTTTTAGTGGAAGCTACTTCTCGACGCTGTAGGCGAAAACTTCAAAACAGTCATTTATTATATTCCCTGATGATTTCGCTTTTTCAGGAATCAAAAGGTCAAATTGAGAAAAATGCGTGATTCCTTGAGAAAACTGGGGGACAAACTTTCGTATTCGGTTTTTGGCCTAAATCTTCGAGAAATACACAGGACTTACGCAGTTGAACTGAGAAATCAATAGTACTAAACCATTAACTGTTTTAAATATAAATTTAAACTATGACGTATGTTGTACTTGATTTTGTACTTCAAGTGCGTAAGTCCTAATACTATTTTCGGTTCTAAGGTTTAAATGAAAAAGGACCGATTTACAAAAAAGGTAATTTGAATCCAAGTTAACTTGCGTGGAAGGAAAGAAAAGAGTAGCTAAGCAGTAAACAAATAATATGAAAAAGTAAAGATTTATTTATTTGCCTGTTAATACAATGGAAGTACCTGAAAGGTAATCTCTTTCAAAAGTGGCAGCAGTAACCGTAAAAATTTCTATAAATGGATATATCCTTATTAATTACCTCATCTTTTTAAAGGTGTCCTTATGGATAGTTATAGTATCTTCCTTGTAATGCTTGTAGTATATATAGCCGGACTTGTGGCTATTAGCTGGTATTTTAATAGTAGACAGAAATCCATTACCGACTTCTGGCTTGCTGGCCGCATGATAGGGCCCGCAGCCCTGGGGTTTTCGGCGGCAGCATCCTGGTTGACAGCCGGGGGAATTCTTGCAGTTGTCGGGTATTTTATGCTAGAGGGAATGGGTTCCATATGGGGATTTGTAGCCCCTAATATCCTCGCCCTCCTTGTTATTGCCGTGCTTGTGAGGAAGATTAAAAGCCTGCCTGCAATCACGCAGCCTGAACTTCTGGAACAACGCTATGGTAGTGCAATCAGATTGCCAATTGCCCTGATTATCACTGTTGTAATGATTCTTTTTTCAGTAGCCGATATTACAGGTCTTTCTCTGGTGTTGCAGGTCTTTTACGGCCTTGATCCCCTATATGCCGCAGCCATTATTGCGATTTCAGTATCTCTTTACGTAACCCTGGGAGGGCTTTCAGCAGTTATCTGGACGGATGTTATCCAGTTCGCCTTCCTTGCTATTTTCGCAATAGGAATAGCCTTTGCAGCAGTAGGAACGGTCGCTGACGGAGGTCTTAACACCACTGCAATAAGCAGTTCCGAACTTTTCGGAAATGTACCTGGAAGCTGGTGGAACCCCTTCTCAATCGGCATTCCTATGGTACTGATCCTTAGCTTTGCCATAATCCCGGGCTGGATTACAGAGCAGGATCCCTGGCAGAAAGTTTGGGCTGCAAGAGATGCAAAATCTGCAAGTCGTGGAATGATAATCGGCTCTCTTATGATCGCTTTGGTCTTTGCAGCCTGCGCTGTAATTGCAATTGCTCTCAATTCCATATATCCTGAAATAGCAAAAATGGGCTATCCTGCAGGCATGGCCCTGGCAGAACCCGCACTCCTGAACTTTGTCAACGAACGTTTCGCCTATGCCCCCGTGGTAATAGCCTTCAGTGCAATCGGGCTTGCAGCTGCTTCCATGTCCTGTACGGACACATTTTCAACATCAGGAGCCTCATGTGTCTCAAGGGATATTTTTCAGAGATACATAAAGCCCGATGCCACGATGAAAGAGATGCTCGCTGTAAACAGAATTAGTGTCGTTGCTATTATACTTGCGGCAACAGCGGGCTCATTTGTTATTCCAAACATTATCGATGCCATTCAAATCGCAACCTTCATTGCAAGCTCTTCATACTTCTTCCCCCTAATGGGAGGCCTGTACTGGAAGCGGGCCACCAAGGAAGGAGCTTTTGCAGGAATGGTTGTGGGATTTGTAGTTCAGGTTACTCTTGTAGTTCTTGACCTAATAAAAACACCTCTTCTGGCTTCCAACTATCTCGAAACCATCCACCCGATCCTCACGGGTCACGGAGTTATTGTGGGAATGACCATGAGTGCAATTGTTTTCTTTGGGGTATCCCTGATGACGAAACCCTCAAGCAAGATCAACCTCGCACCCTTTTTCGAAGAGGAAGCAGAAGAGCTTGCTCGCTACGAGACAAAGGGAATCAATGAAACAGATGAGTCATACAGCGCCTTTCTGAAAAACGTTGATGAAAAGGTCACCGGAGAACGCGCTCATCTCCAGCTCAACCTCCAAACTTCCGGAAATCTCAACTGGAATGAAATGATAGAACAGCTTAAAACCAGCTATCCTGCCTGGGTAACTCCTACAGGACTTGATTCCATATATAGACTGACCCATGGGGATATGCTTGCCTGTGTCGTGATCACAAGAGGACGCGGAGAAAGGGATGTCTGGCTCAAGGCCGAGCCCACGCTTGAAGTCGTAGAAAGGCAGAAGAAAGAGCTTTTCACGGCTTATCAAGAGCTTAAAAAGGTGCTTGACCAGAAAGGAGTGAAAATGAACTTCTACTGAACAGAAGGAGTTCTACTAAATAAGGAGTCTGCTAAAGGGGGAAAATCTACTAAAAAGTGGACTCCCAAAAAAAAGGCTGAGGCTCTTAATCGAACCCCGGCTATTACTTTTTTTTAACGGATTTTAACTTGTCAGATCTAAAGAGATTTTTCAAGGGTTTTTTTGCCGAAGTGGATATCTTCAACTGAAAAGACTTCCAGGTTATAGACGCCTCTGTATCCTGAAAGCAGTTTCAGGGCAGAGAAATCAGTACAGCCCTTACCTGGGGCCATATGCTCGTCCCCATCGTATTTTTCTGTCCATTGCCCATTATTGTCATGCAGATGAAGATGAACAATATGCTTCTGCAGGGTTCGGACAAAGGTCCGGAGTTTTTCAGAATTGCCCCCACAGGTGAGATTTGCATGTCCTATGTCAAAAGTAGCCTTCAGATGCCCGGAATTTACAGTTTCGATGGTGCGAAAAAGCTCTTCTGCTTCACTGCAAAAGTTGGAAGGGTCGGTGCCCTCCTTATTCTCCAGACCCAACATAACCCCATAATCTTCGGCCATAGAAGCGAGGACGCTGAGGTTTTTGACCATCGAGGAATAAGCTTTTTCCCTGTCAGACCCGATTCGGCCAGGGTGCAATACAACTATTTGGGCTCCGATCCTGTTTGCAAGAGTAATGGACTCTTCCATAAGGGCAAACTCTCGCTCACCCATCCGTGCAGTATCTACCTGGAGGGCTGAAGGATACTTGGGGTCTGCTGCAGAGTAAGGAGCATGAACTGTACACGCAAAATCATAGATAGATATTTTGTCAAGTATCTCTTCAAGCTTTTCCGTTTCAAGCGCCGAACCGTTGTAAATACCCAGCTTGGAATATATAGCTCTATGAACCCAACATGCTCTTTTAAATCTGCAAGGGGACCGGCAAAGGATGAAGCTCCGAAAATCACGCACTAAGCAAGGGGACCAGATATAAAATTCTATTGTAATCCCCTAGAAATCAAATATAAAAAACGTTAAAAAATAATAAAACCCTTAAAAACTGAAGAGAAAATATATTGAAAGTTGCTGTCAAATAGAACTTGATGAAAGTTACTTTAAAGCTGAACTTGAATACTTTTTACTCTCCTGTAAACTATAAAACTAATCAATATATTTATATATGTAAAAATGTATTGCCCGTCCGATTATCACAAGAGTATGGATAATTACTGAAGGGATATAGAGTGATTACTGAAGGGATATAGAGTGATTACTGAAGGGATATAGAGTGAGATGAAAATATAATTTTGTCAAAAGTTAAACAGTGTGTAATTCTTTTATTTTTTGGATACGAAAGTCGTGTTTTATTCAATTCCGCCAGGAATATAGTGAAATCAGCACCAAGTACAAGTTATAAAAATAACTAATATAAAGAACAAAATCTAAAACCCCTATCAAAATAAAAGTACAATATATTTTTTAAAAGTAATAATAAAATTATTCACTAACGACAATCGGAATCTTTATATTATATTAAAAGGGGTTGAATTTATTTTGTTATATATTTATATGAATTTGTTTCTTTATATCCACAAATTCGCTTTATAAAATTGATTGTATATTAAACAAGCAGATAGTAATAGTTTAAATGTATCTAAATTTCGAAAGGTTTATGAATGATCCTCTCTAATCAAAAATTCAATGTTTGTCATTCGTCATTTTTCGTTGTGTAATATGACAAACGACTTCAAAAAATGTACAGCGTTTTTTCAATCCGGCTTATTACATGTAATAACATAGGAGGAAAATGAATGGAACCACTCATAAGTATGGGAGTGCTCGCACTTATTGGAGCCGCGGCGACCATTGCAGGTGCCTCAGAGGACCTGGAATCCGACGTAGGGTCGCAGAGCAATGCCAACTCACAAGTGCAGTTGGCTCCCCAGATGGGTTACGTACATCGAATTTATAATAAAGCTATTGCTGGTGAACCGGTCTCCAACGCGTTGATGTGTACAATCGGTGCTACTGGAGCTCTTGTCTTAATCAAACACTTTGGTTTTTCCCCGCTCTTTGCACTGGTTATTGGATCCCTTATTGCAGCTATGGTGCATGGAAGCTATTCCGTGACAGCAATTATGGGCAGAGAAGCCAGCCAGGCCCGGTTTAAACAGCCTATATATCTAGACTTGATAAGATCTCACACACCTGTGATCATGGCCTTTGCATTTTTAACAACGTTCTCTGTCATGATAGTCTCGTACCTAATGGTCTATTCACTGATGCATCCTTTCCCATTTGTCTTGTTGTGTTTCTTGTGGGGAGTTGTAGTAGGCTCAGTAGGATCTGCCACAGGTGACGTCCACTTAGGTGCAGAGCGTCAGTTCCAAGCGACTGAATTCGGCGCTGGTCTAAATGCATCACAATCAGGAAACATTGTCCGTAAAGCCGAATCAGGTCTCAGAAACGGTATTGATAACCTCTGGTTCTGCTCAAAGTTCGGTGGACCCATGACAGGAGTTTCTTTTGGAATGGTTGTGTTCCTGGGCACCTGGATTCTAGTTGTTTTCGATCCCGCAGAAGGGAATCTAGAGGGCTGGCTCTCTAACATTTTAGGATTAGTTATTGTTATTGTGCTCGGTATCTGGAACTGGCATATCGAAAAGGAAACCCGTGAAAAATATGGGCCTTACAAGGAAGACAAGGGCGAAGAGGTGTCTGCATGATAGATATCGTAGGACTTATTGCGTCTAACCTTATCTGGATTCTCGCGATTGTAATCGGCGGTACTTTAATTTCCATTAGTGTCCACTTTATACCTGTGGGCGGCGCTCCCGCAGCAATGGCCCAGGCGACAGGTATCGGTACCGGTACTGTGATGCTTGCAGCCGGAGCCGGAATTGCCGGGATTATAGCCGCTGGGGCTGTAATGGCTGTAAACCAGGATATTTGGGTAGTTATCGGTGCTGCAGCAGTAGGCGCAGCGGTCATGCTGGCAGCAACCATGATAGTAGCTACCTGGATTTACGCCTATGGTGTGGGTGTTATGCCGGTTTCTGCAAAAGTAAAGTACGACCCCATCACCAAGTACAGACAGGATCTCTATGTCTCCCAGGGTACTGAAGGACACGGTATTCCAACTGTTGCTTACGTAAGCGCGAGTATAGGAGGTCTTCTCGGAGGTCTTGGAGCAGGTCTTGCATACTATGCTCTCATGAAAGTGTCAACTCTTCCGGTAACTAATCTGAACCTCGTAGCCGTTGTATCTACTTTCACGATAGGTTTCTTCTTTATAAACTCGGTTATCCCTTCTTACAACATTGTTGGTACTATTGAAGGGTTCCATGATCCGAAATTCAAGAAATGGCCAAAGGCGGCTATTGCTTCCTTCCTTGCGTCAATTCCTCTAGGTATTTTAGCAGTAGTAGCTGTTGNNAGTCTTGCANCTGTAGGAGGTCTCTAAATGACTGAAAAAAAGATGATCCCTCCGAACACATTGTTAGCATTTGGCGTAGTTGGCGGCCTCGCAGGAGTATATCTCGCTTATTTCCTTGCCCCAATGAACCCTATATTTGTATTCTTCGGGGCTCTCGGGGCAGTCTGCGCCAGTGTCTGGGGTGCTGATGTAGTCCGACGTGTTGCTAGTTACGGGCTTGGTACGGGTGTTCCGTCAATAGGTATGCTTGCCCTTGGTATGGGAATTATTGCCGTCCTCTTTGGACTTTCCCTCGGTCTAGGTCCAGCAGGTCCTCTTGTAGCATTCATTACCTCATGCGTTATCGGGGCTATAATAGGAATTATTTCTAAAAAGGTAGTCGGCATGACTATCCCAATTATGGTAAGTGCAACAACTGAGATTGCGGGGGCAGGAGCTCTCCTAATTCTCGGACTTAGTATTGTAATTGCAGGTTCCCTTGATTTTGGAGTAGTTGTCACAGAAGTGGTTACAACAGGCTTCATAATGATGATTTACGTCGCCGGCGGTATGGCAATGTTGCACCCGCACAATTCAAACCTGGGGCCTGACGAAACTCAGGACAGACTCCTTGCACTCTCTGCGGAAAAAGCAGGAATTGCAGTGGTTCTCTCAGGCTTTGCATCCGTAGCAGGTATGGGAGCAATGGCTGTAACAATGCTTATTGGACTCTTTATCTGGTACACTTTCTGGGGCAAGTACTACGGCTTTGTCAAGAGAGATGCATACAAGGTTATCGATGTAGGTATGCTGCCGACTGAGGAGGAAATGCAATGAGTACCGTTCGCATAGCTCCAGAGATACATCTGGTAATGGATACGGATCTCGGTTTGGTCGCACAGGAGCGAGAGGACGTCCTCCTATACAGCTTGGCACCTGTCTATGAAAAACTGGACAAGCTTGATCTAATTGCGGAAGACCTCATAAACTCCCTTTCCCCGAGCAGGCCACTCCTTAATACATGGCCCGGTCGTGAACACACATCCTACATAGCCGGATTCTACACCAATGCCTGGTATGGGATAGTAGTGGGCTTTTTCTTCTTCGGGATGGTTTTACTCTACCTATACATAAAAAGTGTGATGGGAGGAGCTTAAAATGGCAAACAAGAGAGATGCTGCCCCAGGGTGGCCTATCCTGAAAGGTGAATACGATGCTGGCGATTCTAAGAATCCAGTATGTGTAATTACCTGCGGATCACACCTTCCGGGAAAGCCTGTTCTTGATGCAGGCGCATCAATTACAGGATCATGTAAAACCGAAAACCTCGGTATTGAAAAGGTCGTTGCTCATATTATCTCAAACCCCAATATCAGATTCCTCCTTGTGACAGGTTCTGAGGTTAAAGGGCACGTGCTTGGACAGTCAATAATCGCCCTTCATGCAAACGGCGTAAAAGAGAACAGGATAGTNGGAGCCCAGGGTGCAATCCCTTATGTGGAAAACCTGAATGCAGATGCAGTTGCCCGTTTCCAGCAGCAAGTCCAGGTTATTAACCTGCTTGAAACTGAAGATATGGGTGCAATTACTTCCAAGATAAGAGAACTCGTTTCAAAAGACCCGGGAGCCTTCGATGCCGACCCCTTGATCTTACAGATCGCTGCGGGAGAAGAAGAAGAAGAGGTATCTGGAATCAAACCGCTTGGTGCCGAAATTGCATTGGTCCGCAGCAGGATGAAAGGGATCGAAAGCAGTCTCGTCGACATGGGAAACCTCAATAAGTATCACGCAGGAGTAGGCGCAGGGAAGATTGAAGGGTTCATGATAGGATTAACCTTCACCATTGCTATTCTTGGAATGCTATTGTTAGGGAGGTAAAAGAATGGCGGAAGCTGAATACGGAAAGGGAGTCCCGACGGTGACTACCCCGCAGATGGGAGCAATCGATTCAAGTGTCGAAAGTATCCGGTACAGGGCGCAGTTAATCGCAAGAAACCAGAAGCTTGATTCTGGTGTAATGGCTACCGGGATCTTAGGGTTCGGAGCGGGATTCATATTTGTATTTTTGGTAGTCATCGCAATCCCGTTGTTGGTCTGGAGTATAACGAGGTGAGTATTATGAGTGACGGAAAAGCACCCGTAGTTATTGTAGATCAAAACGATTTTAATGCGGCCATGAAGCGGCTCGATAAGATTGAAGAAAAGGTTGAGTTCGTTGGCAGTGAAATTGCACAGAGAATCGGAAAGAAAGTAGGAAGGGACATCGGAATTCTGTACGGCGGCGTGATTGGCCTGCTGCTCTTCCTGGTCTATGTCTCGATAACATCAATGTTCACAGTAATGAAGTAACAATTGAGGGATTAAAATGTTCAAATTTGATAAGAAACAGGAAGTTTTTGATCTTGGTGGAGTCAAATTCGGCGGTCAGCCAGGCGAATATCCTACTGTATTGGTAAGCACAATGTTCTACGGAAGACACAAGATCGTGTCAGACGAGGACAAGGGGATTTTCGACAGAGCAACTGCGGAAACTCTCTGGAATACACAGGTAACATTGAGCGATGCCACTGGTATCCCCTATGCAAACCAGATCGTAGGTGAAACCCCCGAAGCGATTATAAATTACATAAAGTGGTTCACTGACATTGATGACCACACTCCTTTCTTGATTGACTCCTCTGCCGGAAGTGTAAGGGCTGCTGCTGCCAAATACTGTTCCGAGATCGGAGTTGCACACAGAGCTGTACACAACTCGATCAACGCAAGTATCGAACAGGAAGAAATCGATGTCCTTAGAGATAGCGAGGTGGAAGCAGCCATTGTGCTCGCCTTTAACGCAACCGATCCCACCGTAAAAGGAAAGCTAGACATTCTTGAAGTCGGTGGTTCTGGACAAACAAAAGGAATGCTTCAGATCGCAAAGGAATGTGGAATCAAGGTACCCTTAATCGACGTCGCTGCGATGCCTCTTGGCGCAGGTTCTGGCCCTACTATCCGGTCGGTACCCACACTCAAAGCAAAATTCGGGCTGCCAGTCGGCGGAGGATACCACAACATGGCATCTTCCTGGAGCTGGTTCCGGAAATTCAAGAAAACTCAGCCAAATCCACAAGCTGTCTACATGCCTACGGACATTGGTACCAACCTGGTAGCACAGATTGCAGGCTCCGATTACCTTCTTTATGGGCCTATCGAGAACGTCAACGAAGTCTTCCCTGCCGTAGCAATGGTCGACATCATGCTTGGTGAAACCGCAAAAGATCTTGGTATCGAGATCGCAGACCTGATAAACCACCCGTTAACTAAGCTGACGTAAACGAAGAGAATAAACAAAAAGAATAAACAAAAAGAATTTTAATATATGGAAGCAGAGGACGTTTTCCTTTGCTTTTATCTTTTTATTTTGATTTTTCTCTCGCGTTTCTATCTGACTTTTTTTATACTATTTTATCCTTATTTGAGTTCCCGGGAAGAGAGCTTTTTGATTGTAATCCCGAATTGCGCCTCGCCCGAATTGCGCTTCGGGAGTACGCTGTCCTTTTCGCTGCGCTCAAGAGGACCAATTGAAAGACGAAGTTGCAAAATTACAATTTTTTTCCGCGCTTTCCGCGCTTTCCGCGGTTCAACTTTACATTTAAAATGAGTGGCGAAATTTTGGTACTTGATGATAAATTTATCTGCCAGTTTGTTAAGTGTTGATTTTACTGTGAGGATTATAGTTATTCAAAATACAAGATTTAAAAAATCAAATTATGGGTTTCGGGATAAGCTCATCATGAGAATGATTCCTTNCTTTTTGTAGGAATAAAGTGCCTGGCTGGCTGAATNATCTATATAAACCGGCCAGACACTCATGAATCCACTCCCAAACTCGCTTTTCGGACTGTTATTGCCTCTGAAGATCGTGAGTTATTAATGAATTGTAAGAACCTGATGAGTATATTATATCTACTCCCATGATTCAAGCAGGAACTGTACAAATCTATTTCCCAAACTCACAGTTTTTAAAAGTGTCAACCGGTGTTATTGAGACTAAGAGAATCAAAGGTTAGACAAACTGTAAGAACAGGGTAAAAACCAATAACGCGATCTTTCAGGTTATTCCAGTCCTATTCACATTCCAATTTGTGTAATTACATGTCGTAGACTGTCTTAACATATATATATACGGAGTTGTGAATCGATATTATCGGTTTTTACTCAGTTGTCACTTTATCAACTTGAGTATAAAAGAGTAATTCAATCGAATTAAATATCAGGTATAAAGTAAAAAATTATGCGTCTGAAGAAACGATCAGAAATTATAAGAAGGGCAATATTATGAAGAATTTTCAAATTAAAAGACCGTTCTGATGAATAATATGTCAGAAAAATTATCAAAAAATGGCACTAAATAGAAAGATTTAATATTTGGTAGTACTTACCAATATCATAAAATAAGCTAATAAGTGTAGTTTTTTGAATTTGCAATAATGTTTCTTTCTAAAAAAGAAGTTTCTAAGTTTTTAACTGGAAACCATTAGAAAGTCCTGATTTTTAGGTCACCAAAACGGATAGTAGCATAAATGACCAGAAAACCGAATAGTGTCGGGTGGGAATATGCTGATTAGAAAAAATATATCCCTTGATGACAAGTACCTTAAAAAGTTACAACCCCTTCTGGATGCCAATGATGGAAACCTGAGCGCTGCAGTGAGGGAAACCATTGAAGTTGCAGATATAGCTCTTAGGTATCATAAAAATATTGACGAAGCAATTAAATTTTTAAAGGAGACTCCTGCAAAAGAAGAGTTAAATGACACAATTCGGAGCGGGGAAAATNTCGTCATAAACAAAACGATGCTAGAGTGGCTGTTCAGATATACCAGAGGCCGGCTCACGGATGAAGAGCTTGTCAATGAGCTTATTAATCCATTCGAAATTCAGGATATGAAACAGCTCGAAGAGTACCTGAACAGGATATTCAGAAGTTACCAGTGGGCAATCCGGACTTCAATAAAATGTGAGGACATCCACAACCCAGAATCTGTGCTCGTAATTCTTTCCAACGCTACAGTGAACAGTAGGGACTTTTTTGCCCAACTGATAGCTCAGTTCCTGGCCAGGTGGAGACAACTCGACATTGAGCATATCTTCAGGAGAGCAAACTCGACCCAGATCTCTTTTAAAAAGAATTTATCTATGTCTTCCAACGAGATCATGCCAGGGATACGGACACACTTTGGATACCTTGATATGGTATGTAAAGAACTTGATGACAATACCGAATTCTGGACCCAGGTTATGTATACTTATAATATTGAAAGGTATAATCTCGTAACTCTACATAGGAATCAGTTCGAAGTTTTTGCGACTGGAGAAGTACCAAATCCGACAAAAATTCTTGAACGTTTGTTTAAACAGTCAGTAAGTGACATGACTCTTCCCGATTTGCTGATCAATTTCAAGAAGATGTACCTGACAGCCCAGCTTGTTAAGAATATCGAAGTCTGCCTTGAACCTGGGGGAGAATCAGTGACGATCTTCCACGACTTTAAAAATGAAAGATTTATCCAAAACCTTGTTGAATATTTTTCGCATATATTCAGGGAAAAAGGCACGCCTTTTGAGACTTCCTCGTATTCAAGCATGATTGAATTCAGATTCTATCAGAAGTCCAAACTCGAAAGTCCTGACGTATCTTTAATGGAAGAACTGGAAGGTCCCGAATATTCTGAATATTCTGCAAAGAAATAAAAAAGACTTACAAGATGAAAATGGCCGAAAATAGAAAGAAAAATT
>JGI24139J26690_1000082_pt1 | contig 11770 bp, 10 predicted proteins | sample BarGraIncu00221A_FD_26690 | JGI IMG/M metagenome (IMG submission 26690)
AAAAAAAGGAGGCTATTATGAAACTACGCATTCAATCTATCAATTTCGATGCAACTACCACGCTAGAAGCTTACATTAATAAGAAATCATTAAAATTGGAAAAAATTTTTGATGAGATTTTAAACTTAGACATTTATTTAAAGGTTGTAAAACCAGAAACAGCCACTAATAAAGAGGCTGAAATAAAAGTATCAATTCCAAGTGTTGATTTTTTCGCCTCCAAAACTTGTGATACATTCGAAGAAGCCATAGACCTAACTCTCGAAGCGATAGAGAAACAGATACGTAAATACAAAGAAAAATCGACTAAAAACTAAAATATTCCACGAAATGTTTTGTAGTCCAAAATATATTCGTACATTTGCAAGCCGTTTGAATAGCAGTGTTCAAACGGCTTTTTAAACGCCAAAAACGCTATATTATAGCAAATTGCCTCTTTAGCTCAGTTGGCCAGAGCACGTGATTTGTAATCTCGGGGTCGTTGGTTCGAATCCGACAAGAGGCTCAGCGTTCTTTGTTTTTCCATTTAAACGTAAAATCGGGGCAGTTACCAAAGTGGCCAACTGGGGCTGACTGTAACTCAGCTGTCTTTCGACTTCGGAGGTTCGAATCCTTCACTGCCCACTATCAAATTTACGATTGACCAATTATAGATGTACAATTTTAACGCGAGAATTCTTCTCAACACAATTGTAAATCGTAAATGGCTAAATTGTAAAGTAAATTGCGGAAGTAGCTCAGTTGATAGAGCATTAGCCTTCCAAGCTGAGGGTCGCGGGTTTGAGTCCCGTCTTCCGCTCCATAATGGAGTGTAAAATCAGAATTGATTGATAANATCCATTCTTTGCTGTTGTAGCTCAGTGGTAGAGCACTTCCTTGGTAAGGAAGAGGTCGCGAGTTCAATTCTCATCAACAGCTCAACTTTGTGAGCTTTTATAAAAACATATTAAATTAATTATTAAATAATCTTTGAGTTATGGCAAAAGAAAAATTTGACAGGTCAAAACCCCACGTTAACGTAGGTACCATCGGACACGTTGACCACGGTAAAACTACCTTGACCGCTGCAATTACAACTGTACTTGCAAAAAAAGGGCTTTCTGAATTGCGTTCATTCGATTCTATCGATAATGCACCTGAAGAAAAAGAACGTGGTATTACTATTAACACTTCACACGTAGAATACCAAACAGCTAACCGTCANTATGCGCACGTTGACTGNCCGGGTCACGCTGATTACGTTAAGAACATGGTTACTGGTGCTGCTCAAATGGATGGTGCTATCATTGTAGTTGCTGCAACTGATGGTCCTATGCCACAAACACGCGAACACATCCTTTTAGCTCGTCAGGTAAACGTACCTCGTATTGTTGTTTTCATGAACAAATGCGATATGGTTGATGACGAAGAAATGTTGGAATTAGTAGAAATGGAAATGCGCGAATTGCTTTCATTCTATGAATTCGACGGCGATAATACTCCTATCATCCGTGGTTCTGCACTTGGTGCATTGAACGGTGTTCCAGAATGGGAAGACAAAGTAATGGAATTGATGGATGCAGTTGATACATGGATTGAATTACCTCCACGTGCNATTGACAAACCGTTCTTGATGCCAGTTGAAGATGTATTCTCTATCACAGGTCGTGGTACAGTTGCTACTGGTCGTATTGAAACTGGTGTTATCAAAACAGGTGAAGAAGTACAAATCATCGGTTTAGGTCATGAAGCTAAAAAATCAGTTGTAACTGGTGTGGAAATGTTCCGCAAAATTCTTGACGAAGGTCAGGCTGGTGACAACGTAGGTTTATTACTTCGTGGTATCGATAAAGAAGAAATCAAACGTGGTATGGTTATTACCCACCCGGGAAAAGTAACTCCTCACACTACTTTCAAAGCTGCTGCTTATATCTTGAAAAAAGAAGAAGGTGGTCGTCACACTCCGTTCCACAACCGTTACCGTCCACAGTTCTATATCCGTACATTGGATGTAACTGGTGAAATTACTCTTCCGGAAGGAACTGAAATGGTAATGCCTGGTGATAACTTGGAGTTAACTGTAACTTTGATCTATCCGGTAGCATGTAACGTTGGTTTACGTTTTGCTATCCGTGAAGGTGGTCGTACAGTAGGTTCTGGTCAAATCACAGAACTTCTTGACTAATCCAAGGTCACTCCCAACCTCCCCTTAGGCGAATAGTAAGAGTGAAATGGACAGTAAGAAGTTTTTCTAAGAAATAAGTCGTTTTCCGGAAGCGGAGAACGACTTAATATACGGGCGTAGCTCAGTTGGTAGAGCACTGGTCTCCAAAACCAGGTGTCGGGAGTTCGAGCCTCTCTGCCCGTGCAAATTCTATTTACAATATGAAGATAATTAGCTATATCAAAGAGTCTTATTCGGAACTTGTTCAGAAAGTATCTTGGCCTTCNNGGTCGGAACTTACTAACAGTGCAGTAGTGGTATTAATTGCTTCCATCATTCTTGCATTGATAGTATGGCTTATGGATATTAGTTTTGAACGTATCATGAAATTCATTTACGGACTGTTGTCTTAATTTAATCAAAGGAGNTCATTAAAGTGTCTGAGTCAACAAATTTTAAATGGTACGTAATGCGTGCTATTAGTGGAAAAGAGAACAAGGTTAAAGAATANATTGATGCAGAAATCAAAAATTCGGATCTTGGTCAATATGTTGCTCAGGTGTTAATCCCTACTGAGAAAGTATACCAGATTCGTAACGGCAAAAAGATTACAAAAGAACGTAGTTGCATGCCTGGATATGTATTGATAGAAGCTTATCTTATCGGTGAAATTTCTCACCGCCTGCGTAATACACCAAACGTTATCGGGTTCTTGGGTGAAAAAAACAATGTNCCAACTCCAATTCGCCCTTCAGAAGTGAATCGGATTTTAGGAACTGTGGATGAACTTCAGGAAACTGCAGAAGAAATGCTAACGCCTTTCTATGTTGGCGAAAACGTGAAAGTGATCTTTGGTCCTTTCAGTGGATTTAGCGGGCTAATTGAGGAAGTAAACTCCGAAAAGAAAAAACTCAAAGTTATGGTTATGATTTTCGGACGGAAAACTCCGCTCGAACTCGGCTTCACGCAAGTAGAAAAGGAATAGTCCGTTCTTGTTACAAATTGACGATTCCACTTTAACATCAAAATTAAAATTATTATGGCTAAAGAGATTGCTGGACTTATTAAATTACAGATTAAAGGAGGGGCTGCAAACCCATCTCCCCCGGTAGGCCCTGCATTGGGTTCTAAAGGGATCAATATTATGGAGTTTTGCAAACAATTTAATGCCAGAACCCAAGACAAACCGGGCAAAATTTTACCCGCAGTCATCACCTATTATACTGACAAATCTTTCGACTTTGTTGTAAAGACTCCGCCCGTTGCTATTCAATTGTTAGAAGTATCAAAACTGAAAAGTGGATCGGCAGAACCTAACCGTAAAAAAGTAGCCGAAATTACTTGGGAACAAGTACAAGCTATTGCAACGGACAAAATGGTTGATTTGAATTGTTTTGAATTAGATGCAGCTATGAAAATGGTTGCTGGTACAGCTAGAAGTATGGGTATTACCGTAAAAGGTACTTTTCCTAATTTAAATAACTAATAAACTTCAATTAAAATGAGTAAACTGACAAAAAATCAAAGGTTAGCTTTAGAAAAAATTGAAGCAGGAAAAGCCTATTCATTGAAAGAAGCTTCTTCTTTGGTGAAAGAAATTACCAATTCAAAGTTTGATGCTTCTGTTGATATAGATGTACGCTTAGGTGTTGACCCTCGTAAAGCAAACCAAATGGTACGCGGCGTTGTGTCGTTACCAAACGGAACCGGAAAACAAGTAAAGGTTCTTGCATTATGTACTCCAGACCAGGAAGCAGCGGCTAAAGAAGCCGGAGCTGATTTCGTAGGTCTCGATGAATATATCGAAAAAATCAAAGGTGGTTGGACCGATGTTGATGTTATCATCACTCAACCGGCTATCATGGGTAAATTGGGTGCTTTAGGACGTGTTTTAGGCCCTCGCGGTTTAATGCCAAACCCTAAAAGTGGTACGGTTACCAACGAAGTTGGTAAAGCTGTAAAAGAAGTAAAACAAGGAAAAATCGACTTTAAAGTCGATAAATATGGTATCGTTCACACTTCAGTTGGAAAAGTATCTTTTACAGCTGAACAAATTGTCGAAAATGCTAGAGAATTTGTTTCTACTTTGATGAAACTAAAACCGACTGCCGCAAAAGGTACTTATGTAAAAAGCATTTATCTTTCAAGCACAATGAGTTCGGGTATTAAGATTGAACCCAAATCAATTGAAGAATAAAATTAAAAGTTTATGAAAAAGGAAGATAAAAGCGCTATTATAAAACAACTTGAGTCAACTCTTGGAGAGTATGCTCACTTCTATTTAGCAGATATAGGCGGATTAGATGCTGCTCAAACCAGCGATTTAAGAAGAGTTTGCTATAAAGAAGATGTTAAACTTGTAGTAGTAAAAAATACATTACTCCAAAAAGCACTTGATAACTCATCAGTAGATTTCAGTGAACTTTATGGTTCGCTTAAAGGCGAAACATCATTAATGCTTTCGAATACGGCTAACGTACCTGCGAAAGTGATAAGTGACTTCAGCAAATTAAAAAGCAACAAGCTCAAAAAACCTATTTTGAAAGCTGCTTATGTTGAAGAAAGTTTCTACATTGGCGAAGACTACTTAGAAGCACTGATCCACGTGAAGAGCAAAAACGAACTTATCGGCGAAATTATTGGCTTATTGCAATCGCCAGCTAAGAACGTTATATCCGCACTCCAATCAGGAGGTTCGACTATCCACGGCGTGTTGAAAACATTGTCGGAGAGATAAATATTTATCGTAAAATAAAAAAACAAATACATTAAAAATAAGTAAAATGGCAGATTTGAAAGCTTTTGCAGAACAATTGGTTAACTTAACAGTTAAAGAAGTAAATGAGTTAGCTCAAATTTTGAAAGACGAATATGGTATCGAACCAGCTGCTGCAGCTGTTGCTGTTGCTGCAGGTCCTGCAGCTGCTGCTGAAGTAGCAGAAGAAAAATCAGCTTTCGATGTAGTATTGAAAGCAGCCGGTGCTAATAAATTAGCTATCGTTAAATTAGTAAAAGAACTTACCGGACTTGGCTTGAAAGAAGCTAAAGATATGGTAGATGCAGCTCCTTCAGTTATTAAAGAAGGTGTAGCAAAAGACGAAGCAGAAGCCTTGAAAAAACAACTCGTTGAAGGCGGAGCTGAAGTTGAACTTAAATAATAAAACCTGAATATCAGGTCTTTGGTTTAGATTCCCTCTTAATGAGGGATTCTAAACCTTTTCTGTCTATAAAATAATTGAGTTCACCGCACCCAAATAACCTCTTTGAAAATGTCGTCATTAACTAAAGCTCAAAGAATAAATTTTGCTTCTATTAAAAATCAGTTGGAATATCCTGACTTTTTGGAAGTACAATTAAAATCTTTCCAGGACTTTTTTCAAATGGACACAGCTCCAGAAAAAAGAAAATCAGAAGGATTGTATAAGGTCTTTTCCGAAAACTTTCCTATTGCTGATACCCGAAATAATTTCATCCTCGAATTTCTCGATTATTACGTTGACCCTCCACGTTATTCGATCGATGAGTGTGTAGAACGCGGCTTAACATACAGTGTGCCGCTTAAAGCTAAACTAAAATTATATTGCACCGATCCGGATCATGAAGATTTCGATACGGTGATTCAGGATGTCTATCTGGGACCTATCCCTTATATGACAGCTAAAGGTACTTTTGTTATCAATGGTGCTGAACGTGTTATTGTATCGCAGCTTCACCGTTCACCCGGTGTTTTCTTCGGTCAAAGCGTACATGCCAACGGAACAAAATTATACTCCGCACGTATTATCCCGTTCCGTGGATCATGGATTGAATTTGCTACCGACATCAACAACGTGATGTACGCTTATATCGATCGTAAGAAAAAACTGCCTGTAACGACATTACTTCGTGCCATTGGCTTCGAAAGCGACAAAGATATATTAGAAATTTTCAATCTTGCCGAAGAAATCAAAGTAAGCAAGACCAGCCTGAAAAAAGCCATTGGACAAAAACTTGCTGCCCGTGTATTGAAAACCTGGGTAGAAGATTTTGTAGATGAAGATACCGGCGAAGTAGTAACTATCGAGCGAAATGAAGTAATCATTGATCGTGAAACTGTTTTAGATAGCACTCACGTAGATTTGATTATTGAAGCTGGAACACCAACCATTTTACTTCACAAGGCAGATGCCAATCAAAACGACTATGCCATTATATATAACACACTTCAAAAAGATCCAAGTAACTCGGAAAAAGAAGCTGTGCTTTATATCTATCGTCAATTACGTAATGCTGTACCGGCCGATGATTCAACAGCTCGTGAGGTAATCAATAATTTATTCTTCTCCGAAAAACGTTACGATTTAGGTGATGTGGGTCGTTTCCGTATTAACCGGAAATTAAACCTTACAACAAGTAGCGACATTAAGGTATTAACAAAAGAAGATATTATTGAAATCATCAAATATCTGATTGAGCTGATTAACTCTAAGGCTGATGTGGATGATATTGACCACTTGAGTAATCGTCGTGTACGTACAGTAGGCGAACAATTATATAATCAATTTGGAGTAGGACTTTCGCGTATGGCTCGTACCATTCGTGAACGTATGAATGTTCGTGACAACGAAGTGTTCACTCCTATCGATTTGATCAATGCAAAAAGTATTTCTTCGGTAATCAATTCGTTCTTCGGTACGAATGCACTTTCGCAGTTTATGGATCAACAAAATCCATTGGCGGAAATCACACACAAACGTCGTATGTCAGCCCTAGGGCCTGGCGGTTTGTCGCGTGAACGTGCAGGATTTGAGGTTCGTGACGTTCACTATACGCACTACGGTCGTTTGTGTCCTATTGAAACTCCTGAAGGTCCAAACATTGGTTTGATTTCTTCCTTATGTATCTACGCTAAAATCAACGAACTTGGTTTTATCGAAACTCCATACAGAAAAGTAACCAATTCGATTGTTGATACAACAGAAGCCGGAATTGAATATTTTACGGCTGAAGAAGAAGAAAATCTGATTATTGGTCANGGTAATGCACCTCTGAACGAAAAAGGTGANTTCCTTCGTTCNAAAGTAAAATCACGTTTAGGTGCCGACTTCCCGGTTGTAGGTCCGGAAGAAGTAAACCTGATGGACGTTTCTCCATCACAGATTGCTTCAATCGCTGCAGCACTTATTCCATTCTTGGAACATGATGATGCTAACCGTGCGTTGATGGGATCGAACATGATGCGCCAGGCAGTGCCTTTATTGCGTTGCGAGGCTCCTATTGTAGGTACAGGTATTGAAGCTCAGTTAATTCGCGATTCACGTACACAANTAGCTGCTGAAGGCGAAGGTGTTATTGAATTTGTAGATGCAACTTGTATTAAAATCCGCTACGACCGNACCGAAGAAGAAGAATTTGTAAGCTTCGAATCGGCTGTAAAAGAATATAAATTACCTAAATTCCAAAAAACCAATCAGAATACCACCATCGACTTACGTCCTATCGTTAGCAGAGGTGATAAAGTGTATACCGGTCAGATTTTAACTGAAGGGTATTCAACTCAGAATGGTGAATTGGCTATTGGNAAGAACCTGAAAGTGGCATTTATGCCTTGGAAAGGTTATAACTTTGAGGATGCTATTGTAATCAACGAGCGTGTTGTACGTGAAGATGTCTTTACTTCAATACACGTAGTTGAACAACTATTNGACGTTCGCGAAACAAAACGTGGTATTGAAGAATTTACGTCGGACATACCGAACGTAAGCGAAGAAGCCACTAAGGATTTGGACGAAAATGGTATTATCCGCATTGGTGCACGCATCGAACCGGGCGATATTATTATCGGTAAAATTACTCCAAAAGGAGAATCGGATCCTTCACCGGAAGAAAAACTGTTGCGTGCCATCTTTGGTGATAAAGCAGGTGATGTTAAAGATGCTTCGTTGAAAGCAACTCCATCATTATCGGGTGTAGTTATCGGCAAACGTTTGTTCTCTAAAGCTCAAAAGAACCGGAAATCGAAACTGGCCGACAAAGCTGTTCTTCCTAAACTGGATGAAGAGTTCGAAAACCAGGCAGCCATTTTACGCGATACATTAGTTGAAAAACTGATGGGATTAATCGGAGATAAAACTTCTGCCGGAGTTAAAGATTTCTTAGGAACCGATATTATTTCGCGTAACAGTAAGTTCACAGCCGACCGTTTACACGAGATTGATTATACTGCAGTTCAATTAAGCAAATGGACTACCGATTCACATAAAAATGAATTGATAAAACAATTGATTATGAACTATCTGAGAAAGCACAAGGAATTGGATGCTCAGATTAAACGTCAAAAGTTCAATATTACCATCGGAGACGAACTTCCAAATGGTATCGTACAGATTGCTAAAGTATATATTGCCAAAAAACGTAAAATCCGTGTTGGTGATAAAATGGCAGGACGTCACGGTAACAAAGGTATCGTATCGCGTATCGTTCGTCAGGAAGATATGCCATTCCTTGAAGATGGAACTCCGGTTGATATTGTATTGAACCCACTGGGTGTACCTTCGCGTATGAACCTTGGACAGATTTTTGAAACCGTATTGGGTTGGGCTGGAAAAGAATTAGGTTTGCGTTTTGCAACCCCTATTTTTGACGGAGCCAGCTTGGACGATTTGAATACATGGACTGACAAAGCCGGTGTACCAAATTACGGTAAAACTTATTTGTACGATGGTGGAACCGGTGAACGTTTTGACCAAACAGCTACAGTAGGTGTTATTTATATGTTGAAACTGGGTCACATGGTTGAAGATAAAATGCACGCGCGTTCTATCGGACCATACTCACTTATTACACAACAACCACTTGGTGGTAAAGCTCAATTCGGAGGTCAACGTTTTGGAGAAATGGAAGTTTGGGCACTGGAAGCATTTGGTGCTGCTCACATTTTGCAAGAAATTCTGACCGTTAAATCGGATGATGTGATGGGACGTGCCCGCACTTACGAAGCAATTGTGAAAGGTGATCCAATGCCAACACCGGGAATTCCGGAGTCGCTCAACGTATTGTTGCACGAACTTCGTGGATTAGGTCTGAGCATCAGTTTAGATTAGTATACCCTGAAGGGAATATAAAGAAGTGAGTCTCACGGCTCACTTCCTTCTAATTCTGAATTGTATTTTCAAAAATGTAAATCTTATAACTCTTCATAAAACAGAGATATGGCTTTTAAAAATGATAATAAGGTAAAGAATAATTTTAGTAAAATCTCGATCGGTCTTGCATCGCCCGAAGAAATATTAAAATTATCAAGTGGTGAGGTTCTCAAACCCGAAACCATTAATTATCGTACATACAAACCCGAACGTGATGGTCTGTTCTGCGAACGCATTTTTGGTCCTACCAAGGATTTTGAATGTCATTGCGGTAAATACAAACGTATCCGTTACAAAGGCATTGTCTGCGACCGTTGTGGTGTAGAAGTGACCGAGAAAAAAGTTCGTCGTGAACGTATGGGACACATTCAGTTAGTGGTTCCTGTAGCTCACATTTGGTATTTCCGCTCATTGCCGAACAAAATCGGTTACCTGCTCGGAATGCCTACTAAAAAACTGGATTCAATTATTTATTACGAAAAATATGTAATAATTCAAGCCGGAATTGTTGAAAACGATGGAATATATGCTAAAAGTGAATTAGCTATTGCTCAGGGTGAATTACTATCGGAAGATGAATATTTAGACATCTTGGAAGCTCTTCCACGCGAAAACCAATTATTGGAAGACACCGACCCAAATAAGTTTATTGCTAAAATGGGTGCCGATGCTATTTACGATTTATTGGCTCGTTTGGATTTAGACGCTCTGTCGTATGACCTGCGTCACAAGGCAAACAACGATACTTCTCAACAACGTAAAAACGAAGCGTTGAAACGTCTGCAAATTGTAGAATCGTTCCGTGCTTCAAGATTGCGCAACAAACCGGAATGGATGATCATCAAGATTGTTCCGGTTATTCCACCTGAATTACGCCCGTTGGTACCATTGGATGGTGGTCGTTTTGCTACTTCCGATTTGAACGATTTATACCGTCGTGTGATTATCCGTAATAATCGTCTGAAACGTTTGATCGAAATCAAAGCACCCGAAGTAATTCTACGTAACGAAAAACGTATGCTTCAGGAAGCTGTGGATTCATTGTTCGACAATTCACGTAAATCGAGTGCTGTAAAAACCGACGCAAACCGTCCGTTGAAATCGCTTTCCGATTCGTTGAAAGGTAAACAGGGACGTTTCCGTCAGAACTTGTTAGGTAAACGTGTGGATTACTCGGCTCGTTCGGTAATCGTCGTTGGACCTGAATTAAAAATGCACGAATGCGGTTTGCCAAAAGATATGGCGGCCGAACTTTATAAACCGTTTGTATCCGCAAACTTATTGAACGCGGAATTGTAAAAACGGTAAAATCAGCGAAAAAAATCGTTGATCGCAAAGACCCAGTTATCTGGGATATTTTAGAGTACGTGATGAAAGGACATCCCGTATTACTAAACCGTGCCCCTACTCTTCACCGATTGGGTATTCAGGCTTTCCAACCAAAAATGATTGAAGGAAAAGCTATTCAACTTCACCCACTTGCATGTACGGCTTTCAACGCCGACTTTGATGGTGACCAGATGGCCGTTCACTTACCACTGGGTAATGAAGCCATATTGGAAGCTCAAATGTTGATGTTGGCTGCTCACAATATTCTGAACCCTGCTAATGGTGCTCCTATTACCGTACCTTCGCAGGANATGGTTCTTGGTTTGTACTACATTACCAAACCACGTAAAGGTGCTATGGGCGAAGGGCTTATTTTCTATTCTCCGGAAGAAGCAGAAATTGCTTACAACGAAAGAAAAGTTACTTTACACTCATGGATCAAGGTTAAAACACTTGATTTAAATGCTGAAGGTGATCTTGAACTGCAATTAATCGAAACTACAGTTGGACGTGTTTTATTTAATAAATGTGTTCCACCAGAAGTAGGTTATATAAACGAACTTCTTTCTAAAAAATCATTACGCGATATTATCGGTAACGTAATTGATATTTGTGGAGTAGCCCGTACAGCTCAGTTCCTTGATGATATCAAAGATTTAGGTTACTACATGGCCTTCAAGGGAGGTCTGTCATTTAACCTGAACGACGTTATCATCCCACCTGAAAAAGAAATATTGGTTAAAGAAGGTAACGCTGAAGTAGAAGAAATTTTGAATAACTATAACATGGGATTCATTACCTTCAACGAACGTTACAATCAGATTATCGATACATGGACACATATCAACTCGAAATTGTCAAACATTTTGATGAAACAACTTTCGACCGATAATCAGGGATTCAACTCAGTATATATGATGTTAGATTCCGGAGCCCGTGGTTCTAAAGAACAGATTCGTCAGCTCTCAGGTATGCGTGGTTTGATGGCAAAACCTCAGAAATCAGGTGCTGAAGGCGGACAAATTATTGAAAACCCTATTCTTTCGAACTTTAAAGAAGGACTTTCGGTATTGGAATACTTTATTTCAACCCACGGTGCTCGTAAAGGTTTGGCAGATACGGCTCTTAAAACGGCCGATGCAGGATACTTAACCCGTCGTTTGGTTGACGTGTC
>JGI24139J26690_1000083_pt1 | contig 11625 bp, 9 predicted proteins | sample BarGraIncu00221A_FD_26690 | JGI IMG/M metagenome (IMG submission 26690)
TGACATTTTAAATGCAAATAGCGCAAAAAGAAACAGAACCAGGGATTCTATGAAATTCATGGCAATCCTTACAGTTATAAGAGCAATCAGAAAGTGAGATTTTTTCATCGGTGTTGCTACGAGTCTTCGTAGAAGCTTCTTTGATCGTTTTTCAATTATTCCGTAACTGATTCCCCACATGCTTGACATCATCACGCCCATTGCTATCAATCCAGGTACCAGAAAATCAATGTATCTTGTNCCCGTGACAGTTAGCGGCTTAATTTCTGAACTGTTTTGAACAGGCTGAATGGCTCCTTTCCCCACAATCGTACTGAGCTTAAGATAAGTAAGTTGTGCATCGGGGTTCATCGGATCGAAATGATATTCAACAGAGTCTTTTATTCCAAGCAGGAGAACATTAATAGTACCTCTTTTCAGAAATCTTATTGCATCGTCCCATTTCATATTATAGAACAGAAAGACAGAATTTCCCAGTTTTTCATCTTTGATAGTATATTTCCATTGCCATTTATCTGTATCACCCTGTACATTCTTTTCGCAATTATTCTGAAGGAAACCGGCAACTAATGAATTTTCTGAACCGGCAGATGAACTTCCGGTTATATTAATGATTGCTACCTTACGAATTACATCGGCTTTTTTTGTAAAAGCCAGTCCCAGTCCGAGCGACATCAGGATTGGGAAGAGAATTCCCCAGAAAAGGACTCCTGGTTCCCTTATTATTTCGCGGAAAAGTGCAGATATCAGCTGCCATAGCTGGTTGAATCTTACCCATCTATTCATTTATCTTCCTTCCTGTTAATGAAACGAACAGATCATCAAGGGTCTTACGGCGGCACTCCATATGTTTAAGTGTTATATTCCTCGATTTCATAAAAGTCATAAAAGCAGGAAGCTCGGTTTCAAAATTAGCCAGAGTGACAAATCCCTTTTCCCGGGATTCACCTGTGTGAATAGTGAATGGCAGATCAGATGAGATAATTACTTCCTGTGTGAGAGGGCTTTCAGCTGTAAATTCGACAACTTTTTCATGAGTATCCTCTTCAAGAAGCTGTTGCAATGTGCCTTCTTTTAATATCACCCCATTATCCATTATCACAATATAGTCGCACAGGTTTTCAGCTTCCTCCATGTAATGAGTAGTAAGGATCATCGAAGTTTCAGCTCTCATCTTCAGGGTCCTTAAAATTTCCCATATTTCCCTTCTCGCATTCGGGTCGAGACCGGTTGTCGGTTCATCAAGAAGGAGTATTGCAGGATTGTTTATCAGGGCAATTCCGATTGCCAGCCTCTGCCTTTGTCCACCGGAAAGATTCACCACATACGATTTTCTCTTTTCTTCAAGTCCTACGATATCAATGATCTCATTAACACGTTCTTTTCCCATATTGAAGAATCCTGCAAAGAGGAGCAATGTCTCAGATACTCTGAGTTTATCAATAAAATGGGTTTCCTGGAGAGATAGACCTATTATTTTATGAAGTTCATCTTCATTTCCTTTCCACCTTTTTCCCATAATAGCAATTTCTCCCTTATCGGGATTTTGAATTCCTTCGATCATCTCAACGAGAGTTGTTTTGCCGGCTCCGTTAGGACCGAGAAGAGCAACAAACTGTCCTTTTGGGATATTAAGATCAATACCTTTTACTGCCTGGACGGTCTTGAAGGATTTCCAGACATTTTTTACCTCAATTACAGGATTTGTATGCATCTAGATATATCTGTCGAAATTTAGTTTTTTTTTGGATAGTATTAGCTGAAAAGCATATAAATCCTAACAATTTTGTATTGCCCAATGTTCGGATTTTTTGTAACTTTAAAAAAAAATGAACTTAAATAAATCCATAATACCCATACTTTGTCTGACTTTAATATTTGCCTGTAAACCAGGGAAACCGGAACAAAACCAGTCCAAGTTACCGGCTGAGACAAAAAAAGATGTCTCTGGAAGTTTCACTATCAGCGGGGCTTATGCTCTTTATCCTTTAGTTAAAAAATGGGGTGATGATTTTATGAAGATCCATCCTGCTGTTCAGATTGTTGTTAAGCAGGGTGGAACAGGGCAGGGGGTTGATGATCTGTTGTCGAAAAAGAACCAGTTGGCAATGATCTCGAGGCCTCTTACTGATGAAGAACAGACAGAAGGAATCTGGGTTTTGCCTGTAGCCAAAGAAGGTGTTGCTCCAATTGTGAATCAAAGAAATCCGTTTCTTAAAAGGATACTTGAAAGGGGAATCACTCCTGAAAAACTGATCAGATTGTTTACCGGTGATAAACCAATGACCTGGGGTGATCTTCTGGATTCAACAGTCAAAGAAAAAGCGGTTGTTTATACAAGGGAAGACGAATCAGGGGCAGCAGCGGTTTGGGCCGGTTTTTTATGGAAAGAGAGTGCCGACCTTAAGGGTATCAAAGTTACCGGCGATGAGGAGATGATTAAAAGCGTTCAGGGAAATCCGCTGGCAATTGGATATTGCAACTTCTCCTATGCATTTGATCCGGGCACCGGTGATCGGGTTAAAGATATACAGGTTATGCCTGTCGATCTGGATTTTGATAAAACTATTGACAGGAAAGAAGTGCCATTTTCAAATATTAAAAAAGCTCACAGAGGTCTCTGGCTGGGTTATTATCCGAAGAATCTTACAAGGGAGCTTACATTTGGTTCAATTGGAAAACCGACCGATCCGGCTATTCTCGAGTTTCTGAATTATGCTCTTACAGATGGCCAGGCTGCGGTGGCTAGTACTGGTTTCTGTGAATTGAATGACGTTTATATAAAAAACTCCTTAACTAGCCTTAAATAGCGCTATTTTGTTCCGAAAAGTCTGTCTCCGGCATCTCCTAGCCCCGGGACTATATATCCGTGTTTATCAAGCTTTTCATCGAGCCCGGCAAGATAAATCTGAACATCCGGATGATCTCTCATTATGCATTCTACTCCCTGGGGTGCACCAACAACACAAACAAGCTTAATGGTTTTTGCCCCGTGATCTTTCAATACCTGAATGGCACCTGTTGAACTGCCACCGGTTGCTAGCATGGGATCGAGTACCATTACTACTGCATCTGAAATATTAAGAGGGAATTTTGAATAATAGGTAATTGGTTTAAGTGTATTGTGATCGCGATACATTCCAATATGCCCAATTCTTGCTGAGGGGATCAGGTTTGATATACCGTCGACCATTCCAAGACCGGCCCTCAGAACCGGGACAAGGACCACATCCATTGCAAGTTCCTGGGTTTTACATTTTCCCAGCGGAGTTTCAATTGTAATATCCCGCACTGGCAGATCACGGGTAATCTCATAGGCCATCAGTCCTGCAATCTCTTTCAGAGTTTCGCGAAACTCCTTGGTGTCGGTTTCTTTGCGACGTAATTGGGCAAGTTTATGTGTCAGCAGGGGGTGTTTAAGTACGTTTAGCATCGGCCAATAAGAATTTAGTATTGAATNTTCTCAAAGATAATTTAAATTTTTTCTCTCAGATTAAAACAACTTTTAATCTTATCTGACGGTCAACTATATACAATAGTTTTCTCATGGAGTCATTTATTGCTCGTATAAAATTATCGTGTTTTAGACTTATCTCATCCCTGTAGCTGTTTAAGTCGTGATAATTGCCGCTGTTATATTTTCCCGATTCGAAAATGGGAGCCAGTTCCTTCATTTTATCCAATAGAAATATGTTGCTGTCAGAAACGATTGTTTTTATATCCTTTGCAATTAATGTTACCTCAGGTGTCAAGTCAAAATAGCGTGCGAAGACGGATATATAATTTCTTGCACATTTTGATATATTTAAAAGGCCTTCAGAATCTCTAAACCAGTTTATTAAACAATCTGAAATAAATTTATAATAATGATCAAGTGATGCATCAAAAAAGTCATAGTCATAAAATCCAGGTTTCCCCTTTAACCTTTCGTCATTTCGTAACTCACTTTCAATTGGTGTAGCGCAGTATGGCATCATTTTCAGAAATGTAACGGGGGAAAAGCCATCTCCGCATATTTCTCTTAAGAAATGGAGATTATCATTTAACGAGCTGAATGTCGCAGAAGGGTGAAATGGCATAAACCCGTAATCAAAACCTATTCCAAGCTTTTTAAGTATATTGATTCCATCCAGACATTTTGAGACAGTCATATGCTTGTTCATCCGGGTCAGTCCAATATCTGTTCCATCTTCTATCCCTAAAAAAACTAAAAACAAGCCATGATTCTTCATCAGGTTAAAACTGTCATAATCCACTTCATCGGGTCGACAGTTTATCTTCCACATGATCTTATCAGCCAATTTTTTGCGTTTTAACTCATTGCAAAATGCTTCAATCCATTCAGACCCATGGATGGTTTTTACGGGAAAATCATCATCCTGGAAAAGGAATACAGAACAATCCTCATTAAGATGCAGTAATTCCATTTCCAGAACTACTTTTTCAGGCTTTCTTATCCTTCTATGGGGTCCTGAAGATTGTTGATAATATTCGTTTAAATAACAGAATGAACAGTTATTAACACAGCCTCTGCCTGCCAGAATTGTTGCAATTTTTTTACCAAGTGCATATTCTCTCAGCGGTGACCGCCATGGAAAGGGAAACTTGTCGAGGTCGGTTTCAACAGGACGCAACTGATTTACTGTTATTTTGCCTGAGGTTTTATAAGCAATTCCGGGAATATCTTTCCAATCGGTTCCTGAATAGAGACAATTTACCAGATCAAGAAAAGTATTTTCTCCCTCAAACCTGACAACTGAATCCAGCGTTGGAATCATTTCAAAAAGATCTTCAGATCTTAAACTTGCAAATTGCCCCCCGGCAGTGAAATGGCATTTAATACCTCCATCCCTGAGATAGCTGATTAACTCTTCAAACTCGTAAATATGATACTGAAAGATCACAGAAAATCCCACAATTACGGGCTTCTGATTTTTTAATATTTTCAGGATCTCTTTCTTCCCGCTTTGGAAATCAACCATCAGGGGTTTATATCCGGCTTCTGATATTACAGAAGCCAGATAACCGACTCCGAGGTTATCAAATTCCCTAAATGCAACAATAACAACCGGTTGAATCTTCATGATTCTTTTAATAAAAACAGACAGGCTCTTATTCTTTCTAAATACCGCATCCTGTTTATTAATGCTGTTTGAGAAATAGTGATCATAATTACTTTTTAAACCGATATTTTTTCGTTGTTTATTTCATCGGTTTTGTAATTCCTAACAATCCATCGATTTTTTGGATCATTTGAGCTCTGGCTTCCTGACATTTTTCATCATATTCTTTCAGCCATGTTAAGATTTTTACCACATCTGCATTCAATTCTTCAGGTACTGAGGGAAATACATGATAAAAGGAATCCGATGACCAATCGCGTGGAAAATTTGTTGCTTTCATAATTTTACTTTTTTTGTTTTACATTTTTAACCATGCCTGTCTGTTTGTTATTTTAAATTTTTAGCTATCATTATCCTAAACCGGGAATTTCATTTTTTTAAGTAATTTCCTGATACAAGGTTCATTCCTGAATTTCTTAAAAGCTGGCTCTACCCCCAGGTAGGAAAGACGTTTTTCTTTCATAACATAGGATCTTTCCAGCCAAGTGCAAACTTCCTCCGGTTCATCTGCAAAAGCATGTGCAAAAGCAATCCAGTAGGCACAATTTTCTATCTTTCTTTTCACTAACAGTCCACATAAATATTCAGCCTCATTTTTGTGACCCGATTCAAAGTTAACTGCAGCCAGGGCAACATTCCGGGCATCATCATCATCATCAAAACTTGGATCTTTGACTATTCTGCCTATGTCACCTTCCGCCAGAAGAATCTCGTAATACAACCACGAAAGTCCTTTATATTCAAGTTCGTGATACTTCTTCAATGTTGCCATTGCCTGTGTTAAACTGTCAGAGTAAAAATATGCCAGGGTTAAGTATACCAGTGCGGTTGGATTATTTGGATCGTTTTGTAATGCCCTGTTACATAATGAAATACTCTCCTCCCTTTTTCCCAGTCTGGTATAAAATCGTCCGGCATTTCTCAGGACATATTGATTATCAGGATCAATATTCAGAGCCGTTTTAATTTTTTCTTCAGCTCCTTCAAAATTATACTCCGACTCAAGTATTTCAGCCATGTTTACAATTGCTATACCTGAGTTGTGGTCCAATTCCAATGCCTTTTCAGAGGTCCGTTTGGCCTCCTTAAATTCGGGTGAATCCGCCGTTGACGCCAGTCTGCAATAATACATGGAAAGATAGGTCCAGGGCAAAGCGAAGGTGGAATCCAACCTGATCGCTTCTTTAAACCATAAAACTGCTTTTTCATCTTCTTCATAGGTACTCTTTTCATAAAAGAATTGTCCTTTAAGATAAGCATCATATGCATTCAGGCTTTTGGTTGGTATTTTATCAATACGTTGTTTTTCTTCAGGGGTTATATTTGCCTGTAATTCTGATGCTATAGACTGAGCAATCTGACTTTGTATATTGATTATATCGCTGGTTTCATTTATTACCTGTTCATATGATCTGCCCCAGAGATGCTTTTCCTTTTTTGCAGCAAGTAATTGTACGCGNAGCACGAACTTATTGCCATATTTTTGCCCGCTTCCTTCGACTATATAATTCACATTCAGTTTTCTTGCTATTTCCGGAAGAGTAGGTTTTGCTTCACCTCTGAAATGTTCAACAGATGTACGTGATATGACCCTGAAATCACCGATCTTCTTAAGATTATTGAGTATCTCTTCCATAATCCCATTTATAAAGTAAGCGTTTTCCTGATCGGGGCTGTCGTTTATGAAAGGTAATACAGCAATTGATTTTTCGAGCGGTTCGGAGGATTTGGAAAGTATTGGGATAAAGAAATATCCCAGCACAATAANTGCAACCATTACAAAAGATGTTATAACGATTTTTATCTTAAGATTTTTACTATTTACAGGTGTTTCCGTACTTTGCTCGACTTTTGCTTTGACATTACGTTGATCGTGGCTGGTTTTTGCTGTAATAATTTCTTTAATGGCATTTGCCACTTTGTTTACCTGATCGCGATAGTAAGTTTTATTCAGATTATCCTGAGGACGATCTTCATTTGTCCGAAGAGGCCGGTTTACTCCGGGCGATTTATAAACAAAATCCACACCCCGAAGAACTCCTCCCAGCAGGGATTCACATAGGTTAATATCAGCTATTTCCAGATCGTGAATCCGGACAGGTAATACTCTGCTTGCAACATTTCCATTAAGTAAATTAACTTTTAGTCCGAACTGATCCTGATTTGCTGTTTCAACAAATGATTTAAATTCATGCTCCCAGGCAAAAGCCTTTGGATCACAATAGGTTCTTGAAACAATTGGAATGAAGATCAGACACTTGAGCTTCTCTCTAAGAGAGGCATCAACATCGTGGGTTTCNAGAAGGCCGTCATGAGCATTGACATCAAAATACACACCGACCTCCTCTTTAAATGTGGATTCAAGTTCAATCTTCAAAGCTTCAACGAATTCACTTACCCACCTGTCGCCTTTATTATCTTTCTGACGGTAGCTGATGAAGATGTCGTATGTGTAGCCCGGAATAATGCTTGACATCGCACAAATGTATTTTCTAAATAACCCCTGAAGTTGTAATTACTTCTTTATCAAAATTAAACCATAGTTAGATTAAAAGCAACTTTATTTCCTCCCGGCAATTTTTTAAAATAAAGAAGCCGTTAAATATTATCCGTGTTTTTGGTCTTTTTGGGAGACAATAAAAATCTCTTCATTATTTACCCCGGATTCAGATTTTTATTAATAAATTTACTATAACAATTATAAGAAAATCAGATAGTAGGCATACTGATAATTGTATTTTTTATAACAATGNAAAAAAAGATTTTCTTTCAGTTCTTCTTTATGATTTTTTTTATTTCTTTTTTGGTGAACGGAAATGTGGTCTCTTTTGGACAAACAACTATTCCTGATTCATTAAAGAAAAGCTTCAGACTTTTTGAAGATGATAAAATCATTGAGATTACACTCAGGTTTGATCTGACAACCTATTTCAAGACAAAACCCAAGGATGAATATTTAAAGGCTAATCTCACAATTCATTTGAGCAAGACAGATTCAGTAAGCAGGGATATTGGATTAAAAACACGTGGTGTATTCCGCAACCAGTACTGCTCATTTGCTCCTATTGAACTGAATATCAAAAAAGCCAGATTCGGCTATACCGACCTCGATAAGATATTCAAACTTAAGTTGGTCCCGCAATGCAATTTCAACAAAATAAATGAAGATTATGTACTGCGGGAGTACCTTGCTTACAAACTGTTTAATGTACTGACAGACACAAGCTTCAGGGTGAGATTGCTGAAGATTACCTATTTGGATACACAAAAGAAAAGAAAGCCAATTAACCAATATGGATTTTTCATTGAACCGGCTGAAATGTTAAGTAAAAGGACAAATTGTATTCAGATTAAGTTGCGTGCATTAAACCAGAAAAGTATCATTCCAAGGATCATGGACAGACTTGCGATATTCAATTATATGATTGGGAATTATGATTGGTCTGTTCCGGGTCTGCATAATGTTCTTGTATTAAAATCTCTGGAGTATGAACCCACCGGTTTGGGAATAGCGATCCCGCATGATTTCGACTGGACCGGACTGGTGAATCCAAGTTACGCAATTCCGATTGAAGCGACCGGTATTGAAAATGTAAGAGAGCGCCTTTTCCTCGGCGTATGCAGGAGCAAAGAAGTGTATAAGAAAGAACTTGAAATGTTCCTTGAAAAGAGGAATGATTTTTACAAGGTAATAAATGACTTTTCTTATATAAGCAATCAGACCAAAAAGGATATCAATGCTTATCTTGATGGATTCTTTAATCAGCTGACACGGAATAAAGAAACAATACTTTCCAATTTAATCAATACATGCAAAAATTTTTAATTCTTAAAAATTCATATAATGAATGACACTTTTTATGATCTGACCAATCAGGCTTTTGTGGGTATAATGTGGCGGTTCGTAATTGCCCTTATTTTTCTCTTCATTCTGATCAGAGTTATTTATTTCAGATACTCAAGAAAGGAGAAATTCCTTTTTAGCTTTTTCTTAATGGGCATTATTGCCTTCTTTATTGTCTCCATTCTCAGATCAGTTTATATAGAAATGGGTATGGGATTTGGTTTATTTGCTGTTTTCGGGCTATTGAGGCTAAGGACGAGAAATTTCACCGAAAAGGATATGGCATATACTTTTACAACCTTTGGGATTGCAGTTATCAATTCATTGAAGTTAGTTAAATTCCCTTTGCTCGGGGTTTTAGCCATCAATATAATAATAGTTCTTGCCGCATACTTATTGGAAGAGTTCGTTTTGAAGTACAAGATTGAAACACACGAAATTATTTATAATAAGCTGGAATTACTTAAACCCGGGAACAAAGAGAAGCTCATGCAGGATGTTTCGCTGAAGACCGGGAAAGAAATTTCCAGGATAAAAATCCGCAGAATTAATTATAAAAGGAAAAGAGCATTGTTGGATATTTTCTATAAAGAAAAAAATCACTAGAGCTGATTTAAAAACATACATCAGGTACCAGGTAATTTTAGATACCCTCTATCCCAGGTTCCTTTTCCTTCAGTATGAGATACCAATTGCCGTTCTCAATCAAAGCCTCTTTGCCTATTATAAAAAACAATTCTCTGAGGTAGGCGCGTTGCTCCTCTGTATCATCATGTGTCGACGTTATATGGCCAACTTTTTCTTCTGCCATTTGATAAAGAGCATTCATCATTTCATATTGATTCAGTAACTGCCCATAACCTTTAATTTGAATAAAAGCTCTGATAAGTGCAAAAACACTAAGGAAGCTCCCGATCAGAACCTGAATCGGGTTCATATATTTGTTGATTTCATAGAAGTGTTGCAGAGGGAAAATTGAAAGAAGAAGTACGATAGCAATAATGAAGAAAATATTTGAAATTAACTGATACTGAGCTAGTTTTTGAGTCATTCTTCTGATTGACGAATCGAAGAAATTGGCCTGGTTTTTAATCCAGTTTATGGTTAGATAGTATATTGTTGTGGAAACTACATTTTTATCATTGTATGTAACTCCGTAAACCGATGAAAGAATATGTTCAATCCAGACAAATTCTTTGCGGTGAATTCTTAAAATATAGTCAGAAACCTTTTGATCTATGCCGGCAATGTTCCAGTAGAACTGAATTCGTAATGCTTCCGCCAGGGTACGGTTATATAAGTATCTGGTATGATCCTTAGCTACCCTGGAATATGAAAAGATGATACCTGCAGATACAATCAGAAACATTGCGATTGAAAGCATAATCCTGTTCTCCCAAAGGTTTGTATAGATTGCCAACGCCACAACGATACCAAATCCGATCGCAAACAAACAGATTACTGTATTCATATATCTTTTATTAAAACTAAGTGCTGATGCATCCAGGATTGAATAAAAGTTTAAAACAGTTTTCTGATGTTCTTCCAGTTTTCCGGGATCGCTGAAAAGAAAGTTTTGTGACCTGGTGTGGGTTTTCTGATTTATTTTTAATGAATCAGAATTGATTTCTTCAATTTTCTGAAGAGCTTCTTTAATTGCGGAATCTTCTAAAACCATCTCAAGAGACAATTCAAATCTTTCATCCTGAACCAGTGTATTCTGTTCACAGGCTGAATTTCTGTTGCACGGGAGTATAAAAACACTTCCATCGTATTCAAAAGTGCTTTCTGCCATATTGTTGTCGTCACCTTTTCTCTTGTAATGTACTATATCTGCAGTTCCTCCTTTCTTTCCTTCCTGGCCGTCCCATAATGCTATCAATATCAAAGAACTGTCAGCTACAAATTTCCCNGTACAGAGATAATGCTGGGCTCTGTCGGGTTTTTTCCCGTCACAACCGATACAAAACTTTCTTTTCGCCTGCTTAAGCAAATCATCAAACTCCCTGTCAGATTTGTCATTAAAATCAGTTTTATATTCATCCTCTTCAAAAGGCATAGGAACAATCAGTTCAAATTTTTCTTTATATTCATCATTGTTTCGTTTAAGATCTAAAAAAATTTCAGCAACAAATCTGTCGGCCCCTTCTGCAAGGGAAGAAAATAAGTAAAGGGGAGAATTAGGATATTTTACAGCCAGATCTTTAAACAGTTGTTCAATTTTCAGGTTGTGTTCATGTGTGGTAATGGCATCCAGATGGCCCACAATGCCGATTGTAATAGGTATCTTCCCCATTTCTTTCATAGCCATTTTTGCTGCAAGATTATTTTTTCAGGAATAATTGTATCTCTTCCCCTTTGGTTTTTCCAGTGAGGGCGCTTACTGTAGATATTGCTATTTCATTTTTATCGGGATAGAATTTCAATACCCGAAGCAATCCCTTTCCTGATTTTTCATCGGTACCTTTTATTTTTTCATCCTGGAAATCGCTGAGAATTTCAAACACTTTTCTTGATTTTTCAGAACCTCCAGATTTTTTAATTTTAACTTCTTTCTGAAATTCACCTTCTTTATGGCCGCATAATACAAGAATTATATTTGAATTCTTCAAAACAAGTTTTTTGAATACTGCCTCTGCATCATTGCCTTTGAGTTTA
>JGI24139J26690_1000086_pt1 | contig 11477 bp, 9 predicted proteins | sample BarGraIncu00221A_FD_26690 | JGI IMG/M metagenome (IMG submission 26690)
TCAAATTGCCAACATGGACGAAGTTAAGGACAAAATAATAAGGTTGATGGGAAAAAATTGTGAAAAATACTACTTTTGAGGAGAGATCTGCGGAAAGTCGGATCTTTCATTCTCTCAGTCAGTATCCTGATGAGTGCTTTTGTATAAAGTTTTCATGATTGAGTACTTTTTGCTCTCCAGAGTTACACTATAATAAGGTACTAGTTCAGGAGAAAAGCCGATGATAAAATCCGCAAATCTGGGAACATTTCCTGCCATAACATTCATGTATTCAAAATTTCTGGACTTCAAATCAAGAAACTCATTATAATAGAGAAGAGCGTTAGGGCCCATCCGGCTAAAGGACGGATTGAGGGCAGAAGACCAGGTAACTGTGCATTTTTTTCCATAAAGGTTAAGATGCGCTGCTACTGCTTCTCCCTCAGGGGTTTCGGAAACGAACATATAACCAATGTCTTTTTCCCTAATCAGATTAAAAACTCTTTCGAAAAACTCCTTTGGCACTGGAAGTTCCATGTTTTGTTTCTCATAGACTTTCGAAAGCAGACCATAATAGGTTTCCAGGTCATTCCATACCCNTGTCTTGAGNCCCGCCTCATCTGCGGATTTAAGTTCCCTCCGAATCTTTCTTGAAACGTTATTATCAACATTTTCTTTCAGGTTCAGGTGATGGGTATAGTGAACCTTTGAGTCCCATCCATTCCAGGTAAAAGGTCTAATGTCCCCAAGCCCTGGAGAAAACACTAGATGAATACTATCAAAGCCCTGCCTGCAGAGAAACTCCCTGAGGGGATTAAGGATTTCGTGAGTTTCCTGTACCCGTTTGCTTGCTTTGGAGCTAGCACCCTCTTTTATAAGGGGCCCGCAATAATCAGTCATATTACAGGTGGAAGATCCTACTTCCAGGACCCCTTTGATATTCTTAACAAAAATGGGACATCCCCCAACAAGCTCACCACTTCTGAAACAACCATAAATCCTGAGCTCTCTGGAAAGAACGTCCCTGCAGATTTCCAGCCATTGACTGGTGTGAAAGAGTGTACCAGGTTGAGCTTTTTCTACAAGCAGATCCCATTCTTTGTATTCAGATGGCGCTAATTCTCTAACTTCAATTTCGTCCATTTTAAGCCCCGTGTAATAGATGTTTATTTTTATCTGTATAATTATGGAAAAAAATATTATAAGATATACTTGGGCTTTCAACCCTGAAGTCCTGATTTGCAGACTCTATCAACCTTTTTCGCAACACTGTACCAGCTGTAATTTTCAGTAACATAACTTAAACCTTTTGAACCCAGTTTATTCCTCAAATCCGGGTTTTCAAGCAATTTTAAGATGGCTTCTGCAAGAGCACCCGGATTTTCAGGACGGACAGGAATCCCTCCTTCGGAAGCTTCAAGTGCATCGGAAACACCACTTATGTTACTTGCAACAACCGGCTTTCCACAAGCCATATACTCGTATAATTTTAACGGAGACAGGCCGATTTTTGCGTTCCTAGCTAATATGAAAGGAGCAGTACATACATCGCTAGCATTGATGTACATAGGCACGCGGTCATAAGCAACTACACCTGTAAAAATGAACCTGTCTTCAACTCCGAGTTCACTGGAGAGCTTGAGAAGCTCATTTTTCATGACCCCGTCTCCAATGATCAGAAAACGACATTTTGGAAAGCGAGAAAGTATGAAAGGAGCTGCTTTTACCAGATATTCTACCCCCTGCCAGGGAGCAAGATTTCCCACAAAGCAGACATAGGAAATTTCAGGGTCCAGACCCAGTTCTCTCCTGCAGTTTTCTTGCTCAAGTGGTTTGAAAAGAGAGGTATTTGCCCCATTAGAAACCACGACTATTTTTTCTTCAGGGATGTTGTAAACTTTCTCAAGATTTAATTTTATTCCGGGAGTCACAGCAATTATTCGGTCCGAAAATTCAAGAGCTTTCTTGAGAATAAATAGTTTGAACCTGGCATGTGCAGTGAAGTAAGTTTTTGAAAATGAGAAGCCGCTAGTTTTCCCTTGCTGAGATAGCTTCTCCTCTTCACATTTTGTCCTGAAGAGACTGCTTTCGTCCTCAGGAATCCCGTTTAATTCGTAAATCATTTTTTTGAACCTGCTTTTACAGAAGACTCCTGAAAGAAAGCCGAAGTTTGGATTGCGGGTATAAAGTACATCAAAAGTTTCGGAGCTGAGAAGCTTTACGTAATTTCTGAAATAGTTGACAGTAAGAGAAAACAGGCTTCCAGGCTTAACATAATTGCAGTGAATGTTGGATATATTCGAAAGGGAAGCCTTGTCAGTAGTAAATATATGGATCTCATTATCCAGTCGAGCCAGATTGCTTACAAGCTCGTACCTGTGGATAAGCGAGCCATCGGCCAAATAAAGAGGCCATACCATATCCAGAAAAAGAATCTTCAAAATATCACCTTTATAGGGACCGATTTTTCAGAATATTCAATAACATTCACTGCTCCCCTTTGTGTGCATCTCCTGAGTTCCGGCTAAAAATTTCCGAAACCCTAGAAGACAGCCCTGAAAGCTTGAAGTTGCGATAGTAAGATCTTATTTCAAGGTCCTGGATTTGTTTCTCCTTTTTGATGGAGGAACTAATATACCCCCAGAAGTATGCGGCCCCTGTATAGAAGGGAAATTTCACGGAATAGTAAAGTACGTTTGTCAGTGCCACAAGAGGATTTTTGCCAAGATAGTAAGCCATCCATCCGTTTTTGACATACCCATGCCAGAGGCCATCCGCTGCGCTCGTCTTACGCTTCTGGACCTGGATGATATTAGCATATTGCCTGAGCTTCCAGCCTCGCAGGAGAGCTTTTATATTAGAAATCGAATCTGGAGAAGGTTCAACCTGGTAGCCTCCTGTCTCGATGAAGCATTCTTTCCTCCAGAGCCTCCCTGTGCCACGGGGAAGGTTTTTATCAGTCTTTTCCCTAGAAAGCTTCCTGCCGGTATCATAATACACGCCTCCGCTTGCAATTCCGAGAGAACTGTCTTTTTCGAATTCAGTCAGAAGTTTTCCGGAGTAATTTTCCTCCAACACTGTATCGGCATCAAGAAGACCTATATATTCAAATTCGATGTTATTTTCCGTGCAGTACTCAAGTGCATAATCAAAGCCCTGTTTGCAAACATAGCTGTAATGAAAGGTAATGTCTCTTGGCCTCGGAGGCAGCCTTATGCTCTGAATATAGGAGTAACTGGCTCGGAGGTTTTCGATAATATGCGGTGTATCATCCGTACTTCCATCGTCGACTATTACCCATAGCTCAGGTTTTACTTTTTGTCCTGTCACGGACCTCGCGACCTCGGGCAGATTTTGTTCCTCATTCTTTGCAGGCGTAATCAGCAGGTATTTTCCTTTCAAGTCAGGATCTATTTTCCCACCACCTGTAAATTTCTTCTCCGCTCGTCATCCAGGCCCCTCTCTCGGAGCAGTACTGCAACACCTTTTCATATAACCTCACCCAATCCCTTCGGAAGCTGCAACCAAAAACAAAATTGTGCCATAGCAGGGTAATGACACCGTTAAGCTTTGCTGTGATATCGATCAGTTTTTTTGTGCACTCCCACGCCTCCTCAAAAGACTTTGAGATCGCAAAAAGAGCAACATCCATTATAACTAGTGGAATTTCGAGAATTCTTATCTCCCGATCTTCTTTCAGATTATATGGTCTGAAAGGATGGCACATTCCATTTCTAAAACCAGCTGAGTTGCTGTGTCCGAAAGTCGAATCATACCTGAAACTGGCATCTGCAAGAATTTCCCAGGAATCAGGAGTTTTAAACCTCAGGTAATGATTGCGAAAACCCAATACTTTTTTTCCCAGAACAACTTCAAGCCTTTTCTTTTCTTTTTTTATCGCTTCCAGATTATCAAATGAATAATAACCCCCGTGAAGGCCAACTTCCCATCCTCTATCTGAAACCTCTCCCAGATGGTGTCCTACATCCTCTATATCATACCTGAATCGTATGGGATCGGCTTCTGCCGCGATGAAATAAAAAGAGGATTTTGCTCCGAAGCTTTCTTCAAGATCCATGATTTCCGAAAGGTTAAAGTAAGGCGAGTGTTCCAACCCCCTGAACTTCCACAGGAACTGTGCTGCAGAACCTTGAAAATTTAGATTTCTCAGGCAATGAGCTGAGGAAAGTAACATATGGGAAAGAGGTGGATAAATATCATCCACATCATGGGTCAAACAAACGGCAAAGGTTTTGTTCTCAGGAAATTCGATCTTCATCCCATGTTCCACCAGGTATCTGGAGACCTCAGGTTCAAAAGCCTTTTTGAGGTCTTTTTGAGCATAGAGAACACGGCCGTGCTCATCCAGATTTTTGGATGAATACTCTTCTTTTCGGGTGAAAAGATCCCAGATTTCCTGGTTTTGCTTCAATAAATCATGCATAGCTCTCATCCGAAACTGAATGTAAAGAAACTCCAGATTTCTTTTTAGGAAGGCTTTCTATGAGCTTGACCATGAATCCGGTCACATCGATCTTATCCTTGAGAAGAGCAGTNCTTTTCAGACCCCAAGTTTTCTTAAGTTCCGGGTCCTTGAGAAGTTCTAAGGCTTTTGCTAGGGCANCTTCCGAATCACTATAGTTGAAAAGCAAACCGTATTTCTCTTCGAGTTCGGAGAAGTTCCCCATCGTTCCCGCAAGAGTGGAAATGTAGATTGAAGGAGTTCCCAGGATTGCACTTTCAACAGCCATAGTCGCCCCTTCACCCACATAAAGTGTGGCATAATAGAGCAGATGATGAATTTTTTCGGAAGAGACCCTAATCCTATACTTCTCAAATTCCTCTGCCAGTGGCCCTTCTGAGGTTATGAATACTTTCCCGAGTTTTTCAAGTTCTTGAACAAGCGCCAGTTTGTTTTTGATTCCATGCTGACCGACATCATGGTGAGCTCCCCACGAAATAAAGCGTAGTATTATGAAAGGTTCACCTACCTTTACTCCGAGCTCTTTTAGAATTTCAGGGCGTGGAGTAAAATAAGATGGATGAAGGTAAGCCAGTTCATGAAAACCACTATACCTTATCTGCTTTTTTCCTTCGTTTTTTAGATAGCATGAAGGAGTACAGATTATATCGCAGAAAGGATAGGTTATCTTCTGGGCTAGTACTGCGTGTTCGGTGTCGTTAAAAATTATAGATTTTTTCCGCAGCATCCAGGCTACCTGAGCAACAGTTGGAGAAAGGATACCCATAAGAACGTCAGGGTCAAATTGTTTGGTGATTTTAAAAGCTTTATACTCCCTTATAAACCACTCTTCAAACAAATGGACTTTCCCTGGCTTCACTTTACTTAGAACGGTATGCGGGATTCCATAGGCATTCAAAAGCTCTACTACTACATCTTTATCCCGCGAGACCACCATTACTTTATGCCCTTTTTTCTCAAGATTCCAGATAGTATTTTTAAAAAAATGAACATGGGCTGGATGCCCTATATCAATAAGAACTCTCAATATGTTCACTCCCCATAATATTTACTAATTACGATACGCTAAGAGACAAACAATCCATCGGTATGAAAGGTTCCTGCAAAACAAAGGGTAAAAGAACCATCTCAAAGCCAATATAAAGCACATGAGAGAAGGTAATATCAACAGACCAAGAAATCTTTCTGACCTCGTTATAGAGAAGTATACAGTTGACAGTCAACTTATGATTCTCCTTCAACCCTGGTTCCGAACCTTTACTGTCAGAGAAACTTTTTTACATCTCCCCATACCTTACAGCAGGTAGCAACTATTCCGGTCCCGCGGCCAAAACCGCCCCATATTAGTGGTCTTATGAAACTTAAATTTTTAAATTAGATAAGACCATTAACAAATACTATTATGATAAGAAGATAAATTATTCAACAATAAATACTTATGGAAACAATGTTTCTGAACTGAGATCACTAAGTTCTCCAACATATAGAAATTATTAAGTTTTAAAGCCTTAAAAACAAAAACCAGCCTTCTATAAAACCCCCAATAATTTCACAGAAAAATCCATCCACAGAACGAGAAGAAGTTTTTGAAAATAAAAAAATTATTAAACTTCAGGGAGATAACTGTGAAAGAATTATACCAAATCCTACAGTGAAGAAAGTCGCAATAAAACATATCATTAGAGGGTAAATTCCCATATCCATGGAGTCTATTGAAAAGCGATCCTTTTTGGTTGATACAAGTAGCATTTCCTTCATCCCAAAAAGAGCGATGAGTCCCAAGACCGCAATCTGATAATATATAGGGACTCCGGAATCCGTATAAAGAAAACAGATACCTGAGCCGGGAAAAGAGCTTCCCGCTGTAAATCCTTCAGTTCCTATGGCAAGCATTGAAAGCATTATAGATTCCCCTAAAATCTCTATAAAGGAATTGTTGGAGCATGTACTAAATCCTAACTGTAAAAGATATTAAACAATTAAACTATATAAATATATGAATAGAGACGTAAGGATTAAATACATGAAACCCGATGGATTTGCTATTTCCTGAGAAGAGGAGTATTTAGAAGGTAGCTATCAAAAAATAGATAAGAATTGGAATTGATAGCCTCTGCAAATCCAAGAAAGAGGTTAAATCTATGAAAATTTCCGTAATAGGTTCAGGGTATGTCGGCTCAGTCACAGCCGCATGCTTTGCAGAAGTAGGGCATGAAATAGTCTGTGTGGATATTGATGAGAAAAAAGTGGAGCAGATAAATGCAGGTATTCCTCCTATATATGAGGAGGGGCTTGGAGATCTTTTGCGAAAATATGCAGGAAAGAAGCTTATTGCAACCATTGATTATGAGTTTGCGGTCCGCGAAACAGATATTTCTTTTATCTGTGTAGGGACTCCCTCGGCAGAAGACGGGAGTATAGACCTCTCAATTGTCCGCGCAGCGGCAACAAATATTGGAGAAGCCCTAGCAAAGAAAAAGGGTTACCATGTAGTAGTCGTAAAAAGTACAGTTGTACCCGAAACAACGGAGAAGTTTGTCCTTCCTATTCTTGAAGAAGCATCAGGAAAAACAGCAGGAAAAGATTTTGGAGTCGCAATGAACCCTGAATTTCTCAGGGAAGGGAAAGCAGTTCACGACTTCATGCATCCTGACAAAATAGTTATTGGAGCAATTGACCGGAAATCAGGAGACCTTATCTCAGAACTTTACCGGAAGTTTGAATGTGAAGTCACCCGCACGAATCCGACAACAGCGGAAATGATCAAATACGCAAATAATTCTCTGCTTGCAACCAAGATCTCCTTTGCCAATGAGATAGGAAATATCTGCAAAAAACTGGGAATAGATACCTACGAGGTCATGGCAGCTGTGGGTAAAGACTTCAGGATATCCCCCAGATTTTTGAACTCTGGAGCGGGTTTTGGAGGATCTTGTTTCCCAAAAGATGTAAAGGCTCTTATAGGGAAAGCAAAAGCAATAGGATATTCCCCCATTCTTCTGGAATCCGTAATTGCTGTAAACGAAAAACAACCACTTCTGATGACCGAAATTCTCATACGGAAAATAGGAAATCTTGCGGGCAAAAAGATTGCAGTCCTCGGCCTTGCCTTTAAAAACGAGACAGACGACATAAGAGAATCCAGAGCTATTCCTGTCATTGCTGAACTTCTAAGGCTTGGGGCAAAGATTTCGGCTTATGACCCAATGGCAATTGAGAACATGAAGCGAGTTTTTCCGATAATCGAATACTCTGGAAAAGCTGAAGATGCGCTTAAGGGTGCTGATGCCTGCCTTGTCATGACAGAATGGGATGAGTTCAGGCAGCTTGAGTCTGAGTTTGAAAATATGAAAGAGAAAATAGTAATTGACGGAAGGCGGGTAATTGAAGCGAAAAACATAGATTATGAGGGACTCTGCTGGTAAATAACCGGCAGAAATAATCTCTATTTTCTAAAAAGAACTCTGTGAAAAGATACTTCTCACAGCTAATTAAAAGAACTTTTCATCCATAACATTATTAATTTTCCTCAACGTTTACCTGACCTCATACAGATAGTTGAGGCAAGGAGTTTTCTGATTACCTGGAAATAGTGCAAAATATTAATAGGGACAGAAAAATTATTGGAGGATTTTCAATGCCTACAAAGAATAAGATACTTGTTACAGGGGGGGCTGGTTTTATAGGGAGCCACCTTGTGGATTGCCTTACAGAAAAAGAGAACAGGATTACTGTTTTTGATAACCTTAGTTCAGGAAAAATTGGATTCATAGAGAACCATCTTGAAAACCCGGATTTCACACTTATAAAAGGAGACCTTCTTGATCATAAAGCTATAGAAAGAGCTTGCAAAGGTATTGACCTCGTTTTCCATGTGGCTGCGAATCCTGACGTAAGGCTTGGGGCTTCAGATACTAAAATCCATTTTGATCAGAACATTTTGGCAACCTACAATCTTCTGGAAGCTATGAGGAAAAACAGCGTTAAAAAGGTTGCATTTACCTCCACTTCTACTATCTACGGAGAGGCACATATCATGCCCACTCCGGAAAATTACGGCCCCCTTCTTCCTATATCCCTATACGGCGCTTCCAAACTTGCCTGTGAAGCTCTTATTACCTCATACTCTCACACCTTCGATATGCAGGCGTGGATCTTCCGTTTTGCAAATATTGTCGGCCCTCGGAGCACTCATGGAATTACTGTTGATTTTATAAGAAAGCTGCAGGAAAACCCTATCCAGCTGGAGATTCTTGGCGATGGCAAGCAGGAAAAATCCTACTTGCACGTATCAGAATGTGTCGATGCGATATTGTTTGCAATAGATAAAAGCAAAGAAGATGTAAATATTTTTAATATTGGCTCAGAGGATACTATCAGTGCCACCGGAATAGGAAGAGCCATTGTTGAAGAAATGAAGCTTTCGGAGGTCAAATTTATCTACACAGGAGGAAGCAGGGGCTGGAAAGGTGATGTGCCAAGGATGAGGTTAGACATCGAAAAACTCAAGGACATAGGATGGAAGCCTGCCTACACTTCGGAGAGAAGCGTGAGGGAAACTGCGAGGACATTACTTGAGGAATATTATAATTAAGTTTTAAACCCTCTTCATTATTTTTTAAATTTAAAGGTGGACTATAGAGAACACAGGAGATATCTCTGGATATTTATAAAAAACGTAAGGGACAGATAACCCAGATAACGGCTCTTTGACTTAAAAAGGGTGGGGCCTTGAAGAATGAGAAAAGTAAGAAAGTCTGTAAAGTTGATACTACTTAGTCAAGTATGCACATTTTTTACATTTAGTCGATTTCTTGGATATAATTAGTATTTATAATCATTTGATTGACCCTCTAAGATTTCTGTCGCTTTTTTGACCAATTTCTCAGAACCTTTATCGTTTATCTTCTGAGCTGGAACCCCTGCAATCCCGATATTTGGTTCTGTAAATGATTTGTTTACAACTGAATTAGCTCCTATAGCTATTCCATCTGCGATTTTTATATCTCCAAAGATTTTTGCCCCAGGTCCGATATAAACATTATTACCTATTGTTGGCGCTAGATCATCATGTCCTGCTTTGGTTCCAATGGATGTGCAAACGTGTATCCTACAATTAGCGCCTACTTTTGCGTTTCCATTAACAACAATAGTACCTGGATGACTGATGGATAGTCCCGGGCCAAAAACATTTGGCTTAATATGGAAACCAAGGAATATACTTAATAAATGAAGTTTTAGATATAGGTAATAATAATAGGGATGGTAAAATTTAGATTTTTTACAGTTTTTATAATACTCAACTTTTCTTAGCAACCTCTCAAACACCCACACTTCATCAAAAAAAATCATTGGTTTTTTCCTTTTTTTACCTAAAGCAATTCTATCTGCTTCTAAATAATACTTGTAGTCTTGTTTTGACTTTATCATAAATATATTCCTCGAGTTTCTCGCAGGTAGAAGAATATGTAATATATCCACCATTTAAAGTAATTTCTGTTAAACGCCTTTTCCCAAAATTAGTCGTTCCCTTGACATTTAGGATTTATGCGGTTAACTAGAATCAATAGCATTTAAACCTTCAGTCGTATACAGATAATACAAACTAAAGTCTATTGAACTTGATTTTGTGTCTCAGATGCTAAGAGGCTATCTTAAAATTCAAACCATTTATACAATTGGATTTCAGATCGTAAATTTTTCCGAATTTTAAGTACATATTGGCCTTGAGGATAGTACTTTATTCCATCGGACTTACGCACTCGATGTATAAAATCAAGTGTTATGGCCACCATGTTTAAAATCATACTTTAGACATTTAACGGCTTAATGCTACTGTTTTTCAGTTAAAGTGTGTAAGTCCTATCCCAATTATAGAACCAAATTTAATTTTAAGACACGCTCTTAGGATCAAAATCTCATTGATTATTCGAAATGCCACTCAAAGAAGCAAATTTTGAGTTTCAGAATAAGCTCATTAATTAGAGAATAATCGAATAGCAATTATAACCGCGGAGGAGTAAACTTTTTTACAAGAGATATTTCACGTTTGCTGAACCCGCCTATTATAAACATTAAGAAAATATAGACAAAAACTCCCATACCCGCTACCCCAAAAAGTTCGTAGACATTTGAAATAATGAAATGGGAAACAAATAGATACATTGCCAGCGAAGAAAAAATACTTTTTACAATATCATAAAAATAAAAATCAAACACAAAATGTTTCATAGATACATGAATACAGAACACAATCATCAAAAAATAAGAAATCAAGGTTGAAAGGGCAGCTCCACCAATACCGATAGAAGGTATGAGCAGAAGGTTAAGCAGTACATTAGAAGCCGCAGCAACAATATTAATGTAGGTTATAGATTTAGTCTCTTTGACAAGGAACATAATATTGACAAAAATTTGAAAGATCCCTGCCAGAAGTCCGGAAAAGGCAATAATTGGAATTACAAACCAGCCTGAAAGAAAATCCTGAGTAGTAAAAACTCCGAGTAAAGGCTTTGCAAGGGCAGAAATCCCAAAGACCGCAGGAATGGTAATGAGAAGGAAATACCTCAAAGAATGCGACATGTAGGTTCTTACCTTGTCAATTTTGTTTTCATCAAACAGCTTTGATATTTCGGGAAGGAGAATAAGTTGAAGTGGGCTTACTAAAAGCTGGATAAGATTTCCGATAGAACAAGCTGCTGAATAGACTCCAACACTTCCCAGGCCGAGAAAGTAAGTAACCAAGTATCTATCACTTGATTCCGTGACCCATCTTATAAGCGCAGTGGGTGTAAGCGGTAGAGAAAATTGAAGGTACTCTTTCATATAAGTAAACCTAGGAATAACAAATCCTATCTGTGATATGATGGTCANAAGAGAGATTAAAAAAATAAGACCCTGTACCAGTAATGTGGCTGCTATCACGCCAAGAAGCCCGTATCCCATTTTGAGAAGAACGAGAATAAAAAATAATTTAGCGAAAGTTTCAAAAAGAGTAAGATAAGAGAATCTCTTA